>R19__coassemble_13_pt1 | contig 123405 bp, 122 predicted proteins | sample R19__metabat2_low_PE_032 | metagenome-assembled genome bin R19 | reverse complement strand
TATGGGAGGATGAAGTATACCTGAATAACAACGATGCTCTTCAGGTTCATATCTGTCATCTGAGAGGAAAACTTGGAAAAGACGGTACGAAGGCTTCTTTTATTAAAACAGTCAGAGGAAAGGGATATACAATCTGATCAAAGCAGCAAGACACTGAGTCCTCTGCTTTTTATTTTGCTGGAAGATATATTTGGATGATGCATGATTGATAACGCGCTGTTATTAATATTACATTCATGGTTATGCTATACTTTTGCATGAACCGGGGGTGCATTATTATGATCAGTATTATTCTCGCTGCAAAAATTGCTTCTTTGTTTCTTATGATCCTGATTGGATTTATTCTGGTCAAAAGCGGTATTCTGGAAGCCGGTGACAGCCGTGTACTGTCAAAGTTTTCTCTTTATGCTGTTACACCATGTATGATTCTTAATGCATTTATGATTGATCTGAATGATGATATTCTGCAAGGCTTGATTCTGGCTGTCGGTCTTGCGGTTTTCTGGCATGTATTCTTTATTCTGATGACTGCCGTACTTGAACGGCCTCTTCATCTCAGCAGCATTGAAAAGGCTTCTGTTGTTTATTCCAATGCCGGTGCATTGATTATTCCGATTGTAACAGGGGTGCTTGGCAGTGAGTGGGTAATTTATACAAGTGCATATATAGCTGTTCAGCTGATTCTGAACTGGACACATTGCCGTCTCTTGCTTTCGGGAAAGAGCGGTACACTGGGACAGATTCTGAAGACGCCTGCTATTATTGCAATTATTCTGGGAATTCTGCTTCTTTTTACAAGGCTGCGTCCGGGTTCTGTTATTCAGGGAACGATTGACAGCGTTTCAGCATTGACCGGACCGGTTGCCATGTTTGTAACAGGTATGCTTCTGGCAGATATGGATCTTAAGAAGACATTTACGAGCAGAAGAGCCTGGCTCACTGCTTCATTGCGTCTTGTACTTCTTCCTTTGATTGCTGTGGCTGCGCTGAAACTGCTGCGTATATCATCTCTGGTTGTCAATGGTGATACGATTGTACTGATTTCACTGCTTGCGGCAAGTTCTTCAAGTGCATCCAATGTTGTACAGATGGCACAGACTTTTGTGGGTGATGAAGCTGCAGACAATGCTGCATGCATCAATATCATCACTACATTAAGCTGCATTATTACGATGCCTGTGATTGTATTTCTCTATCAGATGTAAGTGATTTTGTAAGACTCCGGAATCAGGAGCCTTTTTCTTTGCATACGGTCGCGTGGTATGATTGACGAAGAGTAAAAGATTATGAAATATGTAACAGGAATACAGAACGACCAGAGCATCTCAGAACTTGAAAACAGAAATCGTATACTGGCATATCGTGCGGCATGCGAGGGGATTGTACTGCTGGAAAACAATGGTGTGCTGCCGTTAAAGCCCGGCAGGATCGCTCTTTACGGGGCTGGTGCAGTGAATACGGTAAAAGGCGGTACGGGTTCGGGAGAAGTAAATGAACGCTTTTCAGTAAATATTCACGATGGTCTTGTTAATGCGGGTTTTGTGATCGGAAGTGAAGGCTGGCTGGCGGATTACCGGAAGGAATTCGAAGCAGCACTGACCGCATACGGAAAGAAATGCAGGTCCATGCTTTACAGAGCCAGAAGTATAAAACACATTATGGAGGTTGTTGCTCTTTCTTTTCATTACCCTTGCGGCCGCATGATAACGGAAGAAGATATGAAGGAATCAGAAACTGATACAGCTGTTTATGTAGTATCGAGACAGTCCGGTGAAGAAGGTGACAGACACAGGGAAAATTATGATTACAATCTGAAACCGGAAGAACTGATTCACCTTGCTTCATTAAGAAAATATTACAGGAAACTTATTCTTGTACTGAATGCCGGGGGACCTATGTCTCTGGAAGGTACGGAAAATATAAAACCGGATGCACTGATATGGTTCTGCCAGCAAGGGGAAGAGGGAGGCAATGCACTAGGTGCTGTGATGAACGGCAGTGTTTCTCCGTCAGGAAAACTGGCTTCTACCTGGTACAGAAGATATGAAGATATTTATAATGGTGCTGATTATTCCTTCATGGGCACAGAGAAAGAAAAAGAATATTACAAAGAAGGGATCTATACAGGATACCGTTACTGCACAACTTTCGATGTGAAACCGCAATTTCCGTTCGGATACGGATTAAGCTATACCGACTTCCGGACAGAGATGCTTAACATAGCCGTAACACGTCTGACAGTCTCACTGGAGGTAACGGTCGTCAACACAGGGAAGTGCAGTGGTAAAGAGGTAGTTCAGGTCTATGTTTCATCTCCGGCAGGAAAACTTGATCATGAGTATATTTCCCTGGCAGGTTTTGCATAGACGAAGCTTCTGAAACCGGGAGAAGATGAGAGTTTAAAAATTTCTTTTGATCTTCGAGGTCTTGCTTCATTTGATCAGGAGACTTCGTTGTATTTACTGGAAAAAGGAAATTATATTGTAAGAATTGGTAACAGCAGCGACAGCCTGACCGCATCTGCTGTTCTGCACCTTGCGGAAACAAAGGATGTTAAAAAGACAGCAAAGATCGTTTCGGAATCTGTGCCTTTTGAAGTGCTGCGTTCCCGGCCGAAGAATGAAATGTGTCCGGATCTCGCGGTCATTGAAATAGACGCAGGCGGAATAGAGACTGAGATATGTTCATATCCTCCGGTTAATGCTGTACCTGAGCGAAGAACTGCCGAGATTCTTGGAAAAATGAACTTCAGGCAGATGATTGATATTGTAACCGGTGAAGGTGTTAAGGGAATGTTTGCTGGTACAGGGATTGTAACTCCCGGTGCCGCCGGCAGAACTACATCCGGTTATTTTGCGAAAGGTCTGCTTAATGTCAACCTTTGTGACGGACCTGCGGGGCTGCGGATTATGAACTCTGCAGTGATCAAAGGCGGATGGGTGAAAATGGGAACTCCCGTAATGAAATTCATGGAGTATTTTCCGCTGTTTATTAAGAAGCTGATTATGACATCACCGAAAGAGGAAGGGACGGGATATCAGTATGCAACAGCATTTCCTGCTGCCACTTCTCTTGCGCAGACCTGGAATGTTCAGCTGTGTGAGGATACCGGAAAAGCGATCAGTGAAGAAATGAGCTGTTATCATGTAACATACTGGCTGGGACCGGCAATGAATATTCAAAGGAATCCTTTGTGCGGAAGGAATTTTGAATATTACAGTGAAGATCCGCTTCTGACAGGAAAGATTGCTGCAGCTTTAATCCGCGGTGTGCAGAGTATTCCCGGCAATTATGCATGTATCAAACATTTTGCATGCAATAATACAGAAGAATACAGAATGACATCCGACAGTATTCTGGATGAACGTACTTTAAGAGAAATCTATCTGAAGGGATTTGAGATTGCGGTTAAAGAAGCACATCCTGCTGCATGCATGACTTCCTATAATCTGATCAACGGAAAATATGCTGCAGAGCGTTATGAAATCATCACTGATGTACTTCGTAATGAATGGGGGTTTGACGGCATCGTCATGACTGACTGGAACTCTACAGGAAAGGGCAGAGCTGACAATGCAGCGGCAATGAAAGCCGGAAATGATCTTATTATGCCCGGCGGAATATATTACAGGAAAGAACTTCTGAAGTCGTTGAATCAAAGAAAGCTGGAAAGCGAAGTTCTCCGGAATGCCGCCGTGCGGGTAGTGAACCAGATTGTGCTGTCGCGGATTGCTGCATATTATGATCCGGATGAATTCCGTTAATCTATCCGCCGGGATGTCTCTCAGATTGTTAAAGGAAACAACTTTGTTATATAATATTTGCTGTTACGGGAGATCGGTATGAAGAAAGACGGAAAATATACACCTTATATTATCGCGACAGCCTGCTGTGCAGTAAAAGCAGCTGATGCTCTGATTAAAGGAAGTACAGCACAGGAAGCAATGATACAGGGCATTATGGCTTTTGCAATCGGCTACCTTGTTTACTATGCTGTCGACAAAGCTATGAACAAGGGTGTAAAGAATGAGAAAACTGGAATCTACAAAGATACGAAAAAAGATGTCAGAAGAAAGAATTAAAATATCCGCTTGATTTTCTCATTATTTGTTGTATTATAAACAGGCGTGAACGAAAGTTTGCACATGGGGTTATAGCTCAGCTGGGAGAGCACCTGCTTTGCAAGCAGGGGGTCAGGAGTTCGATCCTCCTTAGCTCCACTTATGCGGATATGGCGGAATTGGCAGACGCGCTAGTTTCAGGTTCTAGTGGTGAGAGCCGTGCAGGTTCAAGTCCTGTTATCCGCACCTGAAGATCTCTTCTTATGAAGAGATTTTTTTTATTGTCTGACCATACTCAGTCCTGAATTCTGTTCGTGAAGATCAGTACGTGTCATAAATTTCATCGTCAATGTGCAGATGAACATGACAAGGATCCCGCAGCAGGCGGAACGAAATGACGGAAACTGCAGAAAAATGACTGCTGTACTACAGAAATTAATGATATACGTTGCAGAGATACCGGTATATTTTTGAACAATAACACCAATCATGTCGAAACCGCAGCAGCTCCCGTTGCCGTTCAGTACAAGTACTGTACCCGAGCCTAGGAGCATGCCGGCAATTATGCATGATACAAGCGGATGCAGCTGGGTTACGCTGATTCTCTCAAAAAGGTCAAGGGCGGCAGGAAAAAGCACACAGGTAAGTGCAGTTTTTAATACAAATTCTTTTCCGATGAAAATCCATCCTGCAAGAAACAGCAATGCATTCAGACACATGACAATCACGGACAGCTGCAAAGGTACGAATCTTGCTGCAATCACGCCCAGCCCGGTTATACCGCCGCATGCAAAACCGGACGGAATAATAAATAAACCGAAGCTGGCTGCTGTAATTACACAGCCTGCACTAACTTGAATCCATGACAATATTCTTTTCATACAATACCTCTGATATGAATTCTATTTTAGCGGCACCGTTGTAAAAGAATGTAGCGCAGGCTACAATTGTAAACGCTATGATTGTGATTCCGGACAAATACTTCTGCGTTTTCGAAAATGCAGGAATGAAAAGAATATATCATGAGAAAGAAATAATTTTCATGACTGAGGATGCTGCGGACTCGGTTTATCTCATTGAAAGCGGACGTGTAAGAGTTTATATTCCGGGAATAGAAGGGAAGGATACAACTCTTGCTGTTTAAAAAAAGGGAAGAATATTCGGCGATGCTTCCTTTGTGGCAGATGCAGTAAGATCTGTTAACATCGAGACTGTTGTACCTAGTGTTATTACAGAAGTACATACTTCAGACATGATTCCGCTTCTTCACGACAGCGAGGAACTGATGACCTTGATGTTTATGCATCTTACGGAACAGAACAATTTTCTTACGCACAAACTGGCAAGAATGATTTACTGCACGAGTGAACAGAAGGTAGCAGACCAGCTGCTTGCTTTAACTGCTGACGGAGGTACAAGCATTCCTTTCAGTCATGAGAATCTGGCCGAGACACTTGGCATGAACAGAGTGACTGTGACCAGAATACTGAAGAAGCTTGCACAGTACGGCTGTGTGGAAACAGGATACGGTGTAATCAGAATAACCGACAGAAAGAAACTGGCTTCTCTGCTTCCTGAAGACAGCATGTATTTTATTCATCAGTAAAAGAAAAAAGAACCGGCTTAACCGGTTCTTAGCTTTTATGCGTATTTACAATCCGAGAAGATTTGTTGCGAACTGGAAGTAGACGAGAAGAGAGATTGCATCGACGATTGTAGTAATGAAAGGAGAAGCCATTACCGCAGGGTCAAAACCAAGCTTGAAAGCAATCAGAGGAAGCGTGCAGCCAACCATCTTTGCACAGAAGATTGTAACAACAAGAGTAGCACAGATCGTAAGAGCTACAAGCATTGTCAGTTTGTCGAAAAGCATCAGCTTTGCAAAGTTGGCAACAGCAAGTGTAGCACCGCACATCAATGCAACACGGATTTCCTTCCAGATAACTTTGAAGATATCCTTGAACTCAACTTCATTCAGTGAAATACCGCGGATTACGGTAACAGATGCCTGCGAACCGGAGTTACCCCCGGTATCCATCAGCATAGGAATATAGGCAGTCAGTACAACATACTTTGCAAGTGCATCTTCAAAGCTTGTGATGATCATGCCTGTGAAAGTCGCCGAGATCATTAACAGCAGCAGCCACGGAATACGGGATTTCCAAAGTTCAAATGTACTCTGACGCAGATAAGGCTTGTCCTGAGGGACGATCGCAGCCATCTTTTCGATATCTTCTGTTGTTTCTTCCTGGATGACATCGATAACATCGTCGACCGTAACAATACCGACAAGACGATTTTCGTTATCAACAACAGGCATAGCGGAAAGATTATACTTGGAGAATTCCTGAGCAACTTCTTCCTGGTCATCTGTTGTCTTGACAGCAATAATATTTTCTTCAACCAGATCATTGATCGGTGCATCAGGATCAGCCATGATCAGCTGTCTGATGGTAATAACACCGGTAAGTGTTCTGTTGGCATCTGTCATATAGCAGGTATTGATTGTTTCCTTGTCAACACCATTGTTTCTGATATGTGTAATCGCCTCCTGCGCCGTCATTCCGGGACGCAGGGAAACATATTCCGTTGTCATGATGCTTCCGGCGGAATCCTCAGGGTAGTTGAGAATTGTGTTGATCATGGCACGCATTTCAGGGTTTGCTGTAGCGAGAATTCTGCTGACTACATTTGCCGGCATTTCTTCAACCATGTCCGCAGCATCATCAACATACATCTCATTGACGATATCCTTAAGTTCGTTATCGGAGAAGCCTTTGATCAGAAGTTCCTGTGTCTGAGGTTCCATTTCAACGAATGTATCCGCAGCCAGTTCCTTCGGCAGAAGGCGGAAGAGCTTGGGAATCAGTTCTTCGTGAATATCGTCGCAGATCGAAGCAATATCCGCAGCGTTCATCGTCGTAAGCATGTCACGCAGAGTAACATACTTCTTTGCGTCAATTAAAGTAACAATTGTGGTTTTTAAAGTTTCATAAGGATCTACCATGTCCGTTTTCCTCCTTTTTTAAAGCATGTAAATGCAAAAACTACCCGTAAAGGGATATAGAGTACTGATGAGAACAGTGGTCTGCTGAGTGATCAGATGATACGAAAAAGGGTATCAGTGTCATCAGTTTCAAATACTGTTGTTATCGGTACATTCGCCGCGCCGCTACTGTCTGATTCCACGATACCGCCTCCTTTATTTACTGTTTGCATGCGCTTTCAGATGACGCATTACACAACATTTAAATCGTAAACTCTGAAATCTTTCGGGTCAAGGATGAAAGACAATAATATGACGAATAAATTCGAAGATGTGAAAGCAGTTTCTGTTGACCGATCCCTAAGGGAACAGTTCTAAAATACACAAAAGGGAGAAGAAAAAATATGAAGTTTTTAAAAAAACTCAGAAACATCCTGCTTTGTCTGCTTGCAGGTGCAGCTTGCGGGATCGGAGCATTTGCTTATTTCAGGCCATACAAAACGGTTGAAACATCCGGAACCGGAGCGATCACAGAAGTGACGGAAATCAGCGGACAGACCATCCGTTCATCACTGGCCGAAATCGGTGAACTGTGTACTGCGGAATATGATTACCAGCATGTGGAAAATTACTCTGATTCGAAAAAAGTATTCAAGTTTAATGTACCTCTGACTGAGAAGTCATTTATTTATTCATACTGCGGAACCATCACTGCAGGATGTGATTTTGCGGATATTGATGTTGAAGTGGACGAAAGCAGCAGAGAGGTTATCGTTACTCTGCCGGAAATGAAAATACTGCATAACGAAATTGATATGAACAGTTATGAAAAATATGATGAGACAAACAGTATCTTCAATCCGATCAGTATTGATGACGTTCAGAAAACCAATGAAGATATGGAACAGACAGAAGCAGAAAATGCCATCAATAAAGGTCTTCTTGATAATGCTCAGGCAAACGCAAAGCTGCTGATTGAGAATATTGTAAAAGCTTCGGTTGCCGGTACAGATTACAATGTTGTTGTGAAAACAGCAGATGAATCATGATCGGCAGTGTTTAAGTGATGATTAACAGAAAGTTTCGCAGTAAAATACTTGTAGTTTAACGGAGGTGTATTATGAGTAATTTTACTGATGAGCAGAAGCTTCTTGATCCTGAATTCACAGCACTGTTTGATGCCTTTGCATTTGAAGAGACACCGTCAGCCAGCGGTCTTGATGAACATACTGCTTATATTGCAATTCTTGCTTGTCTGATCGGTATTCAGGGCGGTGATAAAGAATTCAGACAGATTCTTCCTGTTGCTTTGGATCATGGTGTAACACCTGTAGAAGCAAAAGAAATTATCTACCAGGGTACAGCTTACCTGGGGATCGGAAGAACGTATCAGTTTCTTGATGCCGCAAATGATGTCATGAAGGAAAGAGGCATTGAACTCCCTCTTCCGCCTCAGGGTACTACGACAAGAGAAAACAGAAGAGAAAAGGGGACACAGACACAGGTTGATCTGTTCGGCGAAAGAATGAATGATTTCTGGAAAGCCGGAGGAATAAACCTTATGCTGGCTGGCAACTGCTTCGGTGACTACTACACACGAAACGGTCTTGATTATGCACAGAGGGAACTGATCACATTCTGCTATATTGCAGCACAGGGTGGATGCGAGCCGCAGCTGAGAGCACATACAGCAGCGAATTTTGCCCAGGGAAACGATAAAGACTTCCTGATCAAAGTGGTATTGAGACTTGTTCCGTATCTCGGATATCCCAGGTCTTTGAATGCAATTGCTGTTATTAATGAAATTGCTGCCAGATAACTTAAAAAACTCTCTCAGGAGAGTTTTTTAATATTGCTGTATTGACAAATAGTCATTAAGAGTTATATTAATGACAGAAAGTCAATAAATGAAAGCTATGCAGAAAAGAATGAATGATACAGATGCAAGAAAGCATCAGATTATAGAAAAAGCTTCAGCTTTGTTTCTTGCGCGAGGATACCACGGTACCGGAATCGATGATATTGCCCGTGCGTGCGGCATTGTCCGCGGAACGATCATCAGATATTTCGGATCAAAAGAAGGACTGTATAAGGAAATCCTTTTCGGTGAAAGCAATACTGCTGTAAATGCTGTAATGGCTGTCTGCATGAATGAAGAGATTCCTGCCGGGGTTGCATTGGAAATGCTGGTATCGGTAACGATGAAGCAGTACAAGGAGAACTATGCCTGGCTGAAAGAAAATCTGAAGAACGAAGAATCCCTGCAGAATTATGAAGTTATGCGTCTGCCTGTGTTCAGAAGACTTCGGAAATGTCTGTATTATCTGATTGAAAGAGGCGTGAAGGAAGGAATAATGGAACCCGGAGATGCTTCTTTACGATCATACACAATGATTTATGCAGTGTACGGCATTCTCATGTCTCTTGCTGAACCGGAGGCAGTTGAAGCAGAGATCAATTATGTTATGTCTATGTGCAGAAAGGATAAAATGATATGAAGTACGGTATGAAACTGGAAAATCTCGACGAAGAAGAAATTCGTGAAATCGGTGAAGCGGTCGGGGATGCATTTTTTGATTATGAATTTTCGGAAGGTCAGAAAGGTATGAATTACATTGCGGACACCAGAGAGAAGATGCGCTATATGATCACAGCATATATAAGAGCTGCTGTTCATTCGGGCATTCTCTACACGACTTCCGGAAACGGAGAAGGTTACATTATCGTGAATTCTCCTGTACACGGCTATACAAAAGATGCAACTTCACGGTTTTTGAAAGAATTCGTATCCGCGATCGGCATAAAAGGTGTGTTCCGATTTCTTGTCATGGCAGTAAAGGGCGGACATGCATTTAAAATGGATCTCAGAAAGTCAAAAACCCCGTATATCTGTCTGGAGGTGCTTGCAGTCAGAAAGGAGTATCAGGGAAAAGGATATATGCGCCAGCTGATGAATCTTCTGTACGAAATTCAGGCTGAAGAGAACCTCGGTATTTATATCGGTACCGATGATCCGGTCAAGATGAGCAAGTATGTGCATTGCGGCATGAAACTGGTAAATACAAGAATATGCAATCAAGTATTTCGCGATTATGAGCTTTACAGAGAGCCGGAAAAAATATAAAAAATTTTATGCGCTGTTACTTTGTATCAGCGTTTTCTTGCATGTTCATGTTTTATCTTATGAGATCAGCAGCAGATCTTCTTCTGCGTACAAAAAAGAGATGAAGTTTCACGGAATGGATTACCACAGGACATACGTCAACAAGCTTCTGTTACCCTAATGCCTGCAACTGCAGGTTTGCCTTGGACTTGGTGATTTTCCGGATCGAAAATCCTGCAGTGAGAGATAAAACACTGAAAGACAGTTCTTCCGGTGTTTTTTGAACAGCACAGTCCGGGAATATGAATTTTAAGGTACGGTTCTGTAAAAAGAACTGTTTTTTTATTGCGCTTGAAAAACAGAAATCATAGGAAAGACATGTATAGATTTCGGCAGATGTTTGAAAAAGTGATAGAATACTTTAATACACAGGAGGAAATCAATATGCAGAAAAAGCAGATGATCGATATTCTGAATGCTGCACTCGCTACGGGCGGTGATTATGCAGAACTTTTTTTTGAAGACAGAATCGATCAGACAATTATGATTGAAACAGATCAGACTGCAGCTGCGGATACCGTGAATACATTCGGATGCGGTGTGCGTATACTGAAAGAGAACAGCTGTGTCTACGGCTATACAAATGACTGCTCTTATAAGAGCGTTAAATCACTTGCTGAAAAACTGAGTGCTTCATTCAAGGGCGAAAGAATTCTTGAAGTATCTGAACTGAAAACTGTAAAGTCACCGGGGCTGAACAGAATCAAAGTTCCTTATGAATCTGTTGATATGAAAGAACAGATTGCTTTCATGAAGGAAGCAGCGGCAGCGGCAATGGCAGTGGATGAAAAAATCACAAGATGTGATATCAGTTACAATCACCATACACAGAAAGTAACGATTGCCAATTCCAAAGGACGTCTTGTTAAAGATACACGTACGAGAGGAAGAGCAAGAATCACCCCGGTAGCGGTAAAGCCGGGTTCTATCCAGCCGTTCTTTACAGGACCGGGTGCATCAAAAGGATATGACTTCTTCACTGAAGATATTGATGTGAAAGCGATGGCTGAAGAAGCAGCGAAAGCTGCAGTGATCATGCTGGATGCTGTGGACTGTCCTTCGGGAGAAATGCCTGTTATTATCGACAATGCATTCGGCGGTGTGCTTTTCCATGAAGCATGCGGTCATTCTCTTGAGGCATCTTCTGTTGCCAAGGGACTGTCTGTCTTCTCAGGAAAGAAAGGACAGAAGATCGCTTCTGATATTTTCAATGCTTTTGATGACGGAACGATTGACAATGCCTGGGGATCGGAGAACTTTGACGATGAAGGAAACCGTACGCAGAACAAGCAGCTGATCAAAGACGGCATTCTTGTAGAATATATGATTGATGATTTTAACGGGCGTCTGATGGGGAAAGAAGGAAACGGTTCCTGCCGCAGAGAGTCTTATAAATACTGTCCAACATCACGTATGTCCAATACATTTATCGGCAACGGAAATTCCACTAAAGAGGAAATTTTTGCGGCGACAAAGTTCGGTCTGTATGCAAAGACCATGGGCGGCGGCTCTGTGAATCCTGCTACAGGAGAATTCAATTTTGCTGTAAATGAAGGATATCTGATTGAAGACGGAAAAATCACGAAACCTGTCAAAGGTGCGACATTAATCGGCAACGGCGGAGATATTCTTTTCAATGTTGACATGATTGCGAACAACCTGACAAGAGGCGAAGGAATGTGCGGTGCAGCATCCGGTTCTATTCCGACTGATGTAGGTCAGCCCACAATTCGTCTCAGCTCGATTCTGGTAGGCGGCACAGGAGGTAAACTGAAATGATGAATTTCAAGAAATATTTTGCATACGCTGAAAAAGCAGGATTTTCCGATGTTGAATTCAAAGTTCTTGCCAGCAGAAAACTGACCATCGGAAGCTTCCGCAGGAAGATTGAAAAGTATGAGATCGCCGATGTGGAAACATACTCTGTACGCGGTATTTTTAACGGCAGAATGACTTCCGGTACAACGGAAAATAAAGCCGGTCTGTTTGAACTTATTGACAGAATGGCTGCGAATGCTTCATTGATTGAGACAGAAAAAGACCAGCAGCTGTTTGCAGGATCACCAAAGTACAGAAGAAAGAAGACGTACAGTGATGCACTGGCAAAGGTCTCTGCAGAAGACAAGATGAACATGATGCTTTCTCTCGAGGAGAAATGCTACGCATATGATCCGCGCATCGTTGATGTGCAGAGATGCATGTATGTGGAAACAGAAGAAGCAATGACAATTGTTAATTCAAAAGGTCTGAAGCTGAACTCTCGTACATCTATGGGTGCGGTTATGTGCGGTGCTGTTGCCAGAGAAGACGGTGATACCAGGACCGGAATGGAATTCGTCATGGGACAGAAGATGGATGACTTCGATCTTGATGCGATTGCAAAGAGTGCATGTGACGGTGCACTGAAGGCACTGCACGGAGACCAGTGCAGATCAGGAAAGTACAGAACAATACTGCATAATGATATTTTCGCTGATCTTCTGCGTATCTGGCTGTCAGCTGTTGACGGAGAAAATGTAAACAAAGGCAAGAGCATGCTCAAAGACTGCTTAGAAAAGCCTGCGGCCAGTGCTAAGCTGACGATTACTGAAGATCCTTTTACTAACGAGTATCCTTTCATGGCTCGTACATTTGACGATGAAGGTGTAGCCACATCAAAGAAGACCATTGTAGATAAAGGTATTCTGAAGACTTTTCTTTATTCCATGGAATCCGCAAAGGAAGCAGGTACGGAATCTACAGGAAACGGTTATGGCAAAGGCAGCATTCATACAGGTACATCCTGTGTGATCGTCAGACCGGGCAGAAAAGATCTGGATCAGCTGGCTCTGTCCATCAGAAAAGGCGTACTGATTACATCCGTTGCAGGCATGCATTCCGGAATGAATCCGGTATCCGGAAATTTCTCGCTTCAGGCAAACGGGTATATGATTGAAAACGGCCGGATTACCACACCTCTGCATCTGATTACTGTGGCAGGCAACCTCTATGACATGTTCAGGGATATCCGTGAAGTCGGCAATGATGTAAAACTTGCATCTTTCGGTATCGCTGCTCCTTCCGTTACTGTAGGAAGTCTTGCAATCTCAGGAAAGTAATCTATGGAAAGCAGTTCACAGATGGACTGCTTTTTCTTTGTATAATAGATATGGAGGTGCAGAAACATGGAGGCAAATGAATATCAGAAGAAAGCGATGCGTACAAGAAATCCGAAACTCTCGGAAAAAGAACTGCTGATCAATTCCGTAATGGGATTATGCGGTGAATCCGGTGAAGTGATTGATCTTGTAAAAAAACATATTTTTCATGGTCATGAGCTGGATCGTGAAAATCTCATCAAGGAACTGGGTGATGTTCTCTGGTATTGTGCGGAAGTCAGCGAAGCACTCGGTACCACACTGGATGAAGTAATGGTAAAGAATATAGAGAAACTGAAAAAGAGATACCCTGAAGGCTTTGATCAGGAACGATCCATCCACAGGGAGAATGAAAAATGATTGATCTCGGGTGTTTTTCTTCAGCCGGTCAAGCATGGCAGTGTGTGCTTGACTTTATTAACAGGAACGGTACGGAAAGAGATTATACAGACAATGTAAACGAATGGTTCCGTGTGAAAGAATGCTTTGATCTTTGCGTTTCTGTTGAAAACGGCATTCTTCCTGATCCTTTGATTGAAAAATACAAGGATGAAAAGGAATATGAATTCATGGTAAGAAACTTTACCTCTTTCGATCAGGTGGAAGAGCTTCACAATGCGTCCAGCTATGCAGAAAGACTTTATGCATACTGCGGACAGAAAAATCAGATCGGGTGGGTTGTAAAAAGACTGAAGGAGAATCCGGAACAAAGGTCGTGTGCAATTACAAATTTCGAGCCGCTGACGGATGAACTCTATATTCCCTGTGTGAGCATGCTGGATTTCCAGAAGAGTCTTGAAAAAGATCATGTTCTGGATCTTTATGTATACTGCCGTGCACTGGACTGGGGATCAAAAGCATATATGAATATGGTGATGCTGATGAGTGTACTGATGAATGTATGCAGAGAGACAGATATGAAACCCGGACGAATGGAAGTGATTGTGAAGTCTGCCCATTATCGTCTTTCAGATGAAAATAAAGTCATGAAAATCATAAAGAATCAGTGAAAGCAGTTCTTTGCAGGATGTAAAGTCTGCTTTTTCATTTCCGAAGTGATAATGTAGTCGTATGAAAAAAGCTTTGCTGATTGCGGAAAAACCCAGTCTGATGAATGATATCAGAACGGTATATAACAAACACCGGAACGAAATCACTTACGAGATCGACTTTGTCTCGCAGAGAGGTCATCTTCTTACTTTGATGCTTCCGGACGAACTGGACCCGGCCATGAGAGTACAGTCCTGGGATAATCTGCCTTTCTTTCCGGAGGAACATGGTGGATGGAAATACAAGATTATTGATGAGCCTAAAACAGGAAATTTTCTGACTGCTGCTGAAAGATATGAACAGATCGCCGCTCTTCTGAAACAGAATCATTATGACTTTATTATTCATGCCGGAGACCCGGATCAGGAGGGAGAACTTCTGGTTTCGCTTGTGCTGGATCATCTTGGCTGCCGTCTGCCTGCCGCCCGTTTCTGGACAAATGATCTTACTGAAAAGCATATTCTGAATGCGCTGCTGAAACTGAAGAATGACCGCACGGATCCGATGCTTGTCAACCTTCTTTCAGCTGCATATGTCCGTCAGCATTCCGACTATCTCTTCGGTATGAACATTTCTCGCGGAGCATCGAAACAGATGAACGGCAGAGCTGCCTGCGGCAGAGTTAAAACATTTATCCAGGCATGTGTTGTGCAAAGAGAAGATCAGATCAATGCGTTTGCATCAGACACCGTATATGGATTGAAAGCATGCTATGAAGACGGCTTTCAGGGATCATTGTTCAAGGAAATGCCGGAAGATACTGCACCTTCGCAAGACCAGGAAACATCTGAAGAAGACAACGGCGCAGGTATCATATGGTTCAAGTCGGAAGAAGAAGCACGGAAACTGGCCGGTTCACTGAGCAAAGAAGCAAGAGTACTGTCATGCACAAGTACGCACACAAGTACTTATGCACCGAAGCTCTTTAAACTGTCTTCCGTTCAAATGGCTGCCGGCCGGAAAGGATACAATCCCGACCGGACACTGGAGATTATTCAGAAGCTGTATGATCAGTACAAAGTAATGTCATATCCTCGTACAAGCTGTGAATATATGGGAAGTGATGAAGATTTCTCAGGCATTCTTCATGCTCTCTACCATGTACCGGAACTTGCACCGTATATCAGAAAGATTACCAGAGAAGATATCGAAAGAGTTCGTCATTCGAAGAAATGGGTGAATGACAAGGAACTTGAATCGAAGGGACATTCAGCTTTAAGACCGACTACAACTGTTCCTGATCTGGCGAAAATGAACCGTGAAGAACGTGAAATCTATTTGATGATTGCTAAGAGATTCGTTGCTATGTTCATGCCTCCCTGGGAACAGGATTCAGTGGTTCTGATCGCTGAGACAAACGGAAGCACCTTTCGTTCAGCCGGCAAATCCACATCATCTAAAGGATATCTCACATTACTGGAGCAGGAGAACAGGGATACATATGTTCCTGTAAAAAAGCCGGGTGATATTCTGAAAGTGATATCTTTTGAAGTGCATGAGAAGACAAGCCAGTGTCCTTCCCATCTGACACAGGCGGATCTGATCGCAATCTGCGAGAATCCTGTGAAATATCTTGACGATGAATCGCTGAAGAAACTGGGAAAGAAGCTGGTAGTAGGCACGGAGGCGACACGTGCAGGAATTATCCGTCAGCTGATCTATAAAGACCGTTATCTTGAAACATTTAAAAGCGGACGCAAAGAATACGTACGAGCAACACCCGCCGGTACAGCAATGATCAGAAATCTGAATGGTCTGCTGATTACAAAGCCGGATCTTACCGGGACATGGGAAGTTGGTCTGGAACAGGTGCGTGAAGGACAGCTTTCTTCCGCTCTTCTGGAACAGCAGATCAGAGAGGATATGGTCAGGATGCTGAACGAGATCAAAGGAAAGAAGATGCAGGAGATCAACTTTCTTGGAGAATATCTGAAAGACAGCGTATGTCCTTTGTGCAAAAGACCGGTTTATACCATGCCCTGGGGATGGGTATGCTCCGGAAACAGAAAAGATGATCCATCCTCCTGCCGCTTTGCTGTACGCAGAACAACAGCCGGCTGTGAACTGAAAGACAGTGATATCCAGACATTGTGCAGAAAGGGGAAAACACCGGAAAGAACATTCATATCGACAAAATCCGGCACACCGAAAAAATTCCGGGCAATGATTGCTGTTAAAGAAGACAGAACGATCGGTTTTGAATTTCCTTCCGGTGAAACAAAGCTTTCCTGTCCTGTATGCGGCAAACCGATGATGAAACGATCTAAAGGCTATCTCTGCGCTGATTACGGCAGCGGATGTCAGTTTGCGGTATGGAATACCGTAGCCGGCAGACATGTTGCGGACGCTGATCTCCGTGAACTTCTGAAAAACGGTATCACGGGCTGGATCAAAGGTTTTAAGAAGAAGGACGGGACGAAGTTCTCCGCAAAACTGAAGATTGAGGACGGAAGAGTTGTTTTCACTTTTGAACATTCGCAAAAAGAAGTGACAGAAGACGATCAGAAGACGGCTGGACAGATGCAGTCCTTAGAAAACGGGAAAACGGAATAAGAACAGCAGATCATTTGACCGTATGTCTGCAATAGCATAGAATGATTGAAATCATTCAAGGAGAAAGAATATGTATAAAACAGAATGTATTAAAAGTGAGGATTTCAAGCCTCAGCGTTTTGAATCACATCATACGATCACATTGAACGGTGTTGAGATTCCTTATCATACAGTCAGTGAAGACAATGTTTTCTATAATGATGCAGGCAAGGCAATTGCGTCTTTGTTCTCTTATTCCTACTTCAGAGATGATGTCGAGGATGTGACGAACAGACCTGTCGTATTTGCGTACAACGGCGGTCCGGGAAGTGCGTGCATGTATGTACATGCCGGTTTCCTCGGCACAAGAAGACTGAAGTATGAAGAAACAGACAGACCTTCTTCTGTCGCACCTTATGAAGTGATTGACAATCCTGACTGTCTTCTGGATATCGCTGATCTTGTGCTGATTGATCCTGTGGGAACCGGCTACGGTCTTCTCATTGATCCGGATGAAAGAAAGAATTTCCTCGGCATTCAGCAGGATGCGGAGGCACTGCTTACTTTCATTGACAGATGGTTAAGAAGATACGGAAGAGGCAAGTCTCCGAAGTATCTCTGCGGTGAATCGTACGGCTGCACACGTAATGCCATTGCTGCAGGTATTGCCGCAAACGGCTCTCCCAACCGTGATTACAGCTTTGCATTTGACGGCATTATCATGATCGGCAATACAGTTACTGCAGGAAAGTTCTTCGGTGACGGTCTGCCGGTAAGCAGGGCTGTTCTTGGTTTCCCTACATATGCCGGTGTCAACTGGTATCACAATCATCCGACAAAGCAGAGTGTCAGAGAATTTGTTTATGAAGCAAAGAAGTTCGCAGACGAAGAATATTTCCCCGCTCTTTACAAAGGTCTGAAGCTTTCCGATGAAGAAAGGGAATACATCATTGAGAAAGTCCATTATTACACCGGTGTTTCCCGTGATTATCTGATTCGTCATGATCTTGAGATCGATGACAATGACTTCAGAAGTGAAGTATTGAGAACACAGGGAAAAGCAGTTTCCAGATATGACGGCAGAGTGACACGTCCTCTCCATCAGCCTGATACCTATGAAGCTTCAAGAGACGGTCTCTGGGATGACGCTACTGCTGACAGATATGATCCGTTCTTCTACGCTGCTGTTACCGGTGATCTTCTGCCTTATCTGAATGTGAATCTTGACCGTGCATACATTTCAAGTGCCCGTTTCTATATGGACTGGGACAAGAACGAAGAATGGGGTACTACAAGCACACAGCTCTATCGTGCGATGTCAAAGCGCTTCGGCATGAGAACGTTCTTCGCTAACGGCTGGTTTGATCTTTGTACAGAATCCGGTTATCTGTATCATATGCTGGATCATACACATCTGCCGATGGACAGAGTATTCCTGAAAGAATATCCTTCCGGTCATATGATTTATATCGGTGAAGAGAACGTACATGAACTGACGGCTGATATCAGAAAGTTCCTTCTCGGACAGGATCCGACAAAGTAATATGAAAGAAAGCACTCATTGCGAGTGCTTTCTTTTATATTATTCAGTTTTTCGGGTCAATCAGGATCGTATTGCTTGTTCCTTCAGCAGCGAATACTTTATGTCCGTGCATTTCGATTTCTTTTCCTGCATAATCGCCGTTGACGATATTTTCAAGATCTGTGATCAGTTCCGGAATCATTTCCTTGCCAATGGGGAACTGTGCATGAGAAGGCCAGATCTCATCAAACCATCCGGTTTTTTCCTGAAGCTTCTTCAGAGATTCAATGCAGAGCGGAATACTGCGAGCCGGTCCGAACATGAAGATCTGTCCGCCTTTCTGGATCGGGTCTCCGGAAATCAGAGCATGCGTACGGGAATCGATAAAACCAATGCTTCCGGGTGTATGACCGGCAAGATTAACGACAGTCAGTGTGCGGCCTCCGAGCGAGATGTAATCGCCTTCGACCAGTTCGATAATCTGCTGCTCCTTGAATACTCGTTCCTTGTAAAGTGCTTCTTCATCTTTTGCGATGCAGACCATGTTGAATGCATTGTTGCCGGAAATATGGTCTATATCGGAGTGTGTGTTCATTAACAGCAGCTGTTTGCTTGTCAAGCTTTCTGCGATCTCCTTTGCATCCGGTGATCTCATGCCGGTATCGATGAGTGCTGCGTAGTTTTCTCCCTCCAGTACGAAGAATCTGACGCCCGCATCCTCAATACGCCATGTCTTTTCATCAATCTGTATAATTTTCTGTTCCATAATGATCCTCACTTGTATTAATAATATCAGTTTCGTTTCAGCTTTGTATCTCTGTCTGCCGGTGAAAAAGTTTCAGTGATTCAGCAAGATTCTGATGTTTCACCTTGCGCGGTTCAAACTTCATCAGACGGAATACTTGATCCATAACGATTCCTGTACCCAGAGTACCAAGAACAGTACCGGGACCTGCACTTCCTCCAAGGATCCATCCAATGACAAAAACAGCAAGGAAGATCGCATTTTCCACAAGCCCGATCGGTACGGAAGGAACTTTCTTTCCAAGACCGACTAGCAATGTATCACGGGGCCCGCAGGTCAGGCCGGCACGCATATAGACCACCTGTCCGAAAGACATGAAGAACATTCCGGCCGTCATCATCAAGATACCGGCAGCCACTGCAGCAATGCCGTTAAGATGAAGTATTTCAGGAATCAGAGTATTTGTAAAAGTGCAATGGTCATTGAAAAACTGTGCTGCATTGCCGGTATACAAGGCATCAATGATCATGCCGATCCCCAGAGGTTCCTTAAGAAGGATATCAAGCATAAGTACAACGATACTTGTCAACGTCATTGCAAATCCGTAGTTCAGCGGTGTTACGGCCGCAATACCTTGTCCGAAGCAGTCCCACGGTTCAACACCGATATCTGCCGCAATTGTCAGATGTACGCCATAGGCAAAAACCGTCAGTCCCGCAAGAACTTTCAGACAGCGCAGAATGAAATCAATCCGTTTCATCAGTCTGTAATTACAATGCTTTCGATGACAGGCTGGTTTTCGGCAAGCACCGTTCCGTTGCTGTCTTCAACCGGCGTGTTTTCTGCAAGATAATCCACAACATCCATGCCGTCGGTAACATGCCCGAAAGCTGCATACTGGCCGTCAAGAGAAGTATAGTCCGCATGCATGATAAAGAACTGCGATGAACCGGTATCATAACCGCTGGAACGTCTTGCCATGGAGATGACTCCTCTGACATGAGAGATATCATTATCTACACCGTTTTCGGAAAATTCGCCTTTGATCATCTGGTCGCTGCCGCCGTACCCGGAACCTTCCGGATCACCGCCCTGAATCATAAAGCCTTCAATAATCCGATGAAATGTCAGTCCGTCGTAAAAACCCTCATTGGCGAGATTGCAGAAATTTGTAACTGTAATGGGTGCAGTATCGGCATCAAGTTCTACATAGATTGTTCCCACATCTTTTACTTTGATCTCGGCATGATGGATTCCGCTCATCAGTTCATCTTCCGTAAAGGAAGCGACTTCACCGGCGGGTACACATGCACTCAGCATCAGTGCTGTCATAACAGCAGTAATAATGAATCTGATTTTGTTTTTCATGAATACAGCTCCTTGTTTAAGATTTTCTTTCAGAAATCATATGTTACATGTTAGCATAAACTGAACATTTGATAGAAGAAACAACATGAGGCAGAAGCATATGAATGTAAAAAAATATTATTTTCCCGGATGCAGATTAAAAAATGCATTTCCGGAAGCGAGCAGACGTCTGGCATTGTACATGGAACAGGTTCACGGTCTCAAAGCGCAGGGCTGCTGTAAAACGGATTATCCTCTTCTTGTGGAAGAGAATACAGCTGCTGTTGTAATCTGCAATAACTGTATTCACGATATTTCCGAAAGAGTTGAGAACTGCACCTTTGAATATGTGCTGGATTATATCAACAATGATCCTGACTTTGCGTATCCGGATTATGCAGGAAGAGAGTTTGTTCTGCAGGACTGCGGTTACGGCTATGATGATCATGAAGCAGATCCGGTTGTAAGAGAACTTCTTGCTAAGATGCATGTGAAAGTGAAGGAGCTTTCTCCGGAAGCACGCCCTTATGCAGGAATCAGTCATAAAGAGCACTCTGCTCTTGTGGCGAAGAATGCAAATGGCTTTGCTGAAACAGACGTTGTATGCTATTGCGGAATATGCCGGCTTGCTATGTCCAAGGCAGGAAAAAACAGCAGACATATCGTTGAACTGCTGTTTATGAGACCGGATGAAATATGAAATGATGCAGGAAGCTCCTGCATTTTATTTATTCTTCGTCAGAAAATCCGGAATATGTCCGCCGGAAACACTGACCTGTATATACAGCAGAAACACAGTACATACAATCAGAAGAACCGACAGAAGAAGTCCGATGATTACGCCCATAACATCTCCTTCCGTCTGATACTTCTATCATACTTCGGATCGCTGATTCATGTGTTGTATAATTCTTTTTGTTTCTGATAGAATTTGTGTAAAGAAAGAAGGTATCACAAATGACGAAGTCTGTATTCCCGGAGGGATTCCTCTGGGGCGGCGCAGTCGCTGCAAACCAGCTTGAAGGAGCGTGGCTTGAAGACGGCAAAGCCCCCAACATTACCGATGTATGCGTCGGTATCAATACAAAAGAACCCGGTCTTGTCTGGAATGATGAGACAGGAAAGTGGGAGATGAAACTGGATCCTGAAAAAGTATATCTCTCTCATGAAGGAATTGATTTCTATCACAGATACAAGGAAGATCTTGCTTTGATGGCGGGCATGGGTTTCAACTGTTTCCGTACATCTATTGCCTGGGGACGAATCTATCCGAACGGTGATGAAGAAGAACCGAATGAAGCAGGATTGAAGTTCTACGATGATCTTTTTGATGAAATGCTGAGACTTGGCATGGAGCCTTGTATTACGCTTTCTCATTATGAAACACCGCTGCATCTGATGACGGAATACGGCGGATGGGTTTCCAAGAAGATGATCACTTTCTGGAACAGATACATTACGACTGTATTTAACAGATATAAAGGCAAAGTGAAGTACTGGCTGACATTCAATGAAGTCAACAACATGTACAGAAGACCGACGATTTCCGCAGGCATGCTTTCTGTAAAGCCTTATGACAAGACCAATCCTCTTGTTATGTCTCAGGAAGAGATCTGGCAGGGCTACTGCAATATCTGTGTTGCGAATGCATATACTGTTAAAATTGCACATGAGATTGATCCTGCCTGCAAGGTCGGATGCATGCTCTCAAGTTCCGCAGTCGCTACATATCCGTATACATGCGATCCCGAAGATGTTATGGGTGCTCTGAATCTTCAGAGAATGACAAACTTCTATTTCGGTGATCCGTTCTGCCTCGGTATCATTCCGGGTTATGTAAAGAGAGTATGGAGAGAAATGGACTTTACACCTGATCTTTCGGAAGAAGAAGAGAAGATGATCAAGGATTATCCTGTAGAATTCTTCTCATTCAGCTATTACAGATCCGGAACATTCTCCAAAGATACTGCAAATGCCTTTGATACGGGAGGAATCAAAGGAAAGCCGAACCCTTATCTGAAGGGAACATCTCCCGAACCCTGGTGCTGGCCGATTGACCCTGTCGGTATCCGTTATACACTGAATGTTCTTTATGACAGATATCATCTGCCGCTGTTTATTGTAGAAAACGGTATCGGTCTTGATGAAGCACCTGATGCAGAAGGAAGAATCAAAGATGACTTCCGCGTTGAATATACACGTGATCATATCAAGCAGGTCAGAGAAGCAATTCTCGATGGTGTAGAAGTCATGGGTTATCTCTACTGGGGACCGATTGACGTTGTTTCAGCCGGTACCGGAGAAATGAAGAAGAGATACGGTTTCGTCTATGTTGACAGACATAATGACGGAACAGGCACACTCGAAAGATCGAAGAAGGATTCCTACGAATGGTACAAGAAAGTATGCGAGTCCAACGGTGAAGATCTGGATTAACAGTCTGCAGGTACATCCGTCTCATTCCGGGGCGGATGTTTTCTTATGCTGTTGATCCGCAGATATATGCTCCGAAAATGAATAAAATCATGTACCTGACTCGAAAAAAGATATAATAAACAGGAAAGCAGGGGACCTATTTATGATCAGGGATATCTACAAGGATGACCAGGATATTGAACGGTCATTGATTACAGCTTTGTATGATCTCATGCTGACAGAAAATATTGACCGTATTTCAGTGAACCAGATTACGGAATATGCACATGTCAGCCGGGCAAGCTTCTACAGAAGATATAAAGACAAATATGATCTTCTGAACCGTACATATGAGGATATTCTCAAAAAGACACTCTTCCGTTTCAAGGAGAATCTTTCGTGGAAAGAATCAGTGAAGCAGATTTATGCGGTTATTCAGGAAAATCATGTTTTTTTCAACAATGCTCTTCATTCTGAAGATGTTAACGGCTTCCGTAATTATCTTTACGAGCAGGCATTCAAGCTCGAAAGTGATGTACTGAGATCCAATGGTGTGGACCCCGATGATCTTCATAATCGTTACAGACTTGTTGCTTATGCCAGCGCAGGAGTCTCTCTGACCGCTGAATGGTGTGCAAACAAGGCAGATCTCTCTCTGGAGGAGATGGTTGATCTTCTGGTAGAGATTGTTCCGGCTGAATTCCGAAGCTATTTCCGGTGAATTGCTTGAGAAACAAATCACAAGATTTGTTTCTCTTTTTTTACGGGTAGTTGTAAATGAATTCACAAGTTCAATAAAATGTACCCAGGAGGAAAGATAATATGAAGAAATTATCGAAAGCTTTACTTGCTGCACTGCTTGCTGTTTCCGCAGCAGGCTGTACAAGCACATCATCTTCTGCACCTGCATCATCCGCAGAAGAAACCATCTCCTATACTGCCGGTACTTATACAGGTACAGGATCAGGCAAGATGGGAGACATTGTTGTAGAAGTTACAGTCAGTGAAAATTCCATTGATGATATCACTGTTGTTTCTTCCAATGAATCCAGCGGTATTGGTGATGTCGCTGCTGACACTGTAATTTCGGAGGTACTCGCAAACCAGTCTCTGGATGTGGATACAGTTTCCGGATGCACACTGTCCCGTGCGGGATTCCTGGGTGCCATCAAGGATGCACTGACACAGGCAGGTGCTGATGTATCTGCTCTTGCAAAAGTACCTGCTGAAACAAAGAAGACAGGTACAGAACAGACAATCGACGCTGATGTTGTCGTCGTTGGTTCCGGCGGTGCCGGCATGACAGCTGCTCTGGAAGCTGCATATGCAGGCTCAAAGGTAGTCGTTCTCGAAAAGCTTTCCTACATCGGCGGTTCTACCAGACTGTCATCCGCTATGCTGGTTGTCGGCGGATCACAGCTGCAGGAAGAAGCAGGCATTGAAGACTCTGTTCAGAATCTGAAGGATTACTGGATGGATAGAGGTGAAGGCGGTGTTGATGAAGAGTGGGTTAACTACTGTGCAGAAAATATCAACAGTGCTCTTGAATGGTTTATTGACCTTGGTGTTGATTACAATTCCTCTCTGATTCTGCAGTCCGGTACAGCAACAATCAACCGTGCTCATATGCCGACTCAGTCCGGACGTGAATTGATGGACAGACTTGTTGAAGAAGCTGAAAACTATGACATTACAATCCTTACTGATACATCCGCAGAAGAACTGATCATGGATGAAGAAGGTAATGTAACAGGTGTCATCGCAGACAACCTCGGTGAAACAGTTACTGTAAATGCAAAGTCTGTTGTACTCGCTACAGGCGGCTATGCAGCTTCTGAAGAAAAACTGGAAGAATATTCACCTAACGCTGCCGGCTCTCTCTACGTTGGTGCTGTGGGCGCTACAGGCGACGGCATTGACCTCGGTCTTTCCGCAGGCGCTGATACGGTCTTCAAGGGAGGCTATATCGGCTGGAAGGCAGTCACAATCATGTATGACCATACAAATGCCATCGGCGCTCCGATTTACGGTGCTGCCAACCTGATCGTCGACTCTGAAGGAAATCGTGTATGCAACGAAGTTCTTGATTATCCGTTCGTTTATGAAGGAATGGCCGCTGACGGTGATGATACATTCTACTTCATTTATCAGACAGAAGGCGGAGATACAGTTGATCTGGTCGGTAATACTTCTTCCACAATTCCGAATCTGGAACTTGGTGTAGAAGCAGGTGTATGCTGGAAGGCTGATACGATCGAAGAACTTGCAGAACAGCTCGGCATGGACAACTTCGCTGCAACTGTTGAAACATTCAATCAGGCAATTGAAAACGGTGAAGATACTGAATTCGGCAGAGATACAACAACGATGACTGCTGTTACGGACGGTCCGTTCTATGCCCTGCAGTGCAAGAAGGCACTGCTCGGAACATTCGGCGGACTGAAGACACAGATCACCGGTGAAGTTCTGAATACAGACGGCAATGTCATCAACGGTCTCTACGCAGCCGGTGAAGTTGCCAACGGACAGTTCTTCAACCAGATCTATCCTGCATCCGGTTCCGCAATGGACGTCGCAGTTGTATTCGGACGTGAAGCCGGAAAGAGTGCAGCTGCTTACGCTGCTGAATAAGCAGAAACTGCAGTACAGGAAAGACGAAGCATCCGCTTCGTCTTTTTTCTTAGAAATGCAGAGGAAATTATGTAAAATGAGTAATATGAAGAGGTAAAGTTATGCCAATCGGTATTATTGTAAATTGTTCCGCTGTTGCTATAGGCGGTCTTGCCGGCTCTTTGATCGGAGACCGGATTCCCGAAGACTTCAGAGATAATCTGAATATGATTTTCGGTATTTCCTCCATGGGAATGGGTGTTGCATCAATTGTGCTTATGAAGAATATGCCTGCTGTGATTCTTGCTTTGATTCTCGGCACCTGCATCGGCATGCTTGTTCATCTCGGCAGTCTGATCCGGAGCGGTGCAGCTTCCGCTCAGAAACTCGCGGGAATGTCCGGCAGCAGTGATTCTGCTATGCTGCTGACAGTGATTGTACTTTTCTGTGCATCGGGAACCGGAATTTACGGATCTCTTGTTTCAGGTATGAACGGAGATCACAGCATACTGCTTGCCAAAAGTATTCTTGATTTCTTTACTGCTCTGATCTTCGCCTGCTCTCTGGGCAAAGTTGTATCTTTGATTGCGATTCCGCAGGCATGCATCATGCTTCTCTTGTATTTCGGTGCCGGCTTTATTGTTCCGCTCACAACAGCAGATATGATTAATGATTTCAAGGCATGCGGAGGTTTCATCATGCTGGCGACAGGCTTTAATATTCTGAAGCTGAAAACTTTCCCGACTGCCGATATGATTCCTTCCATGATTCTGGTTATGCCTTTTTCGTGGATGTGGATGACATTCATTCTTCCGTTTGTCAGCTGATCATGCAAACAGTTCATACTGAACTGTTTTTTTTATGCTGATGAGTTACATAACAAGGTGAAAAACAGTATAGTAATCATTGGTGAAACATGAAGGCAGAGCAGGTTTTAAAGCATTACTTCGGTTATGCAAAATTCAGAAAAGGACAGAAAGAAATCATACAGGCAATCATGAAGGGACGAGATGTTCTGGCAATTATGCCGACCGGTGCCGGCAAAAGCATCTGTTATCAGGTACCGGCAATGATGCTTGAAGGCATAACGATTGTGATTTCTCCGCTGATCTCATTAATGAGTGACCAGGTGAAGTCACTGAAGGAAGCAGGTATTCCTGCTGCTTATATTAACAGTTCGTTAACGGAAAACCAGATCGCAAAGGCACTGCAGCTTGCCTTGCAGGGTGCTTATAAGATTATTTATGCTGCACCGGAAAGACTGGAAACAGAACGTTTTATTTATTTTGCACAACATGCAGAAATATCCATGGTAACAATTGATGAAGCACACTGTGTCTCGCAATGGGGTCAGGATTTCCGTCCGAGTTATGTCAGGATACGCAGGTTTATTGATGAACTGCCCGAACGTCCCGTAATCAGCGCATTCACTGCTACTGCAACAGATGCAGTCAGGAAGGATATAGAAGATATTCTCGAACTGGATCATCCGTTTACAGTCTTCACAGGTTTCGACCGTCCTGAACTGTATTATGCTGTTGAACGTCCTTCCTCCAAAACAGATTATGTGATTCGCTATATAAAAAGAAACAAAGGAAAGTCAGGCATTGTTTACTGTGCTACGAGAAAGAACTGTGACAAGCTTTTTGAAGAACTGGCTGTTCAGGGAATTAAAGCAGGCAGATACCATGCCGGAATGAATCATATCGAAAGAAAAAAAGCGCAGGATGACTTTGTATATGACCGGATCCAGGTAATGATTGCGACCAATGCTTTCGGCATGGGCATAGACAAGCCGGATGTAAGATTTGTGATTCACTATAACATGCCTTCCTGCATGGAGAATTATTATCAGGAGGCAGGAAGAGCAGGCAGAGACGGTGCAGGGAGTGAATGTATTCTTCTTTACTCTCCTCAGGATGTGATGATCCAGAAGTTTCTTCTGGAACATAAGGAGTTTGCGGATGTTGATCCCGATGATGCGGAGTTCATCAGAGAAAGAGACAGAAAACGTCTTGATGATATGCAGAAGTACTGCACGACATCAGCGTGCCTGAGGGCCTATATACTGCGTTACTTCGGCGAGAAGGCGGAAGAGTATTGCGGACACTGCGGAAGCTGTACATGTAAATATGTCGAAAAAGATGTCACCAAAGAAGCAAGATGGATCATTGCATGTATGGAAGAAACAGGATGCAGGTATGGTGCAAGTGTAATCATACAGACACTGCTTGGCTCAAGGTCGGCAAGAATCCGTGAGATACATGCAGACAAATGTCATGCGTACGGAAGACTTAAAGGGCAGAAGGATCCGGATCTCAGAAATATCATAGATGCACTTGAAAGCAAAGGATACATATACCGGACAGATGACCGCTATGCAGTACTGAAAACAGGAGCTCTTGTATCTCAGCTGAACGATCCGGATTTCACGGTCTCTGTTAAAATAAAGGATGAAGAGAAGAAGGAAACTGCCGCTGCCGGAAGAAAGCGTTATACAGAAGAAAATGACAGTCTTTTTGAAGTGCTCAAAGCACTGCGTAAAAAGCTTGCTGCCGAGAACCATATTCCTCCGTATCTCGTCTTCAGTGACCGTACACTGACTGATATGTGCATGAAGAGACCGATGTCTGAAGAAGAAATGCTGCAGGTTTCCGGTGTTGCGGAAAAGAAGTATGCAAAATACGGAAAACAGTTTATCAAAGAGATTCGTTCCTACGAAAAAAACCATTAAACTTATAATGAACCGGGAGGTATGAAGAAATGAGTGATTATCTTTCCAAATCCAGATACTGCAGTGCGGTGCAGTGTCCGAAAATGCTGTGGCTGAAGGACCATAAGGCCGAAGAGGCAGATACTTCTGTCATGAACCAGGCTGTCCTTGATACTGGCAGCGAAGTCGGTGATCTTGCTATGGGCATGTTCGGAGAATATACGGAAATTCCTTTTTCCGATGATCTTCATACAATGCTTTCATTGACAGATGAACTGATCAGAAAAGGCACCCGGGTAATTGCAGAAGCTTCATTCAGCTTCAACGGCTGTTTCTGCAGTGTTGATATCCTGAAGAATATTGACGGACATACAGTAGAACTCTATGAAGTAAAAAGTTCTACGTCAGTTCATGAGATTTATAAATATGATGTTTCCTATCAGTATTACGTACTGAAGAGCCTTGGCTATGATGTCAGAAAAGCTTGTCTTGTACATATTAACAGCAGGTATGTGCGCCATGGGGAACTTGACCTTTCACAGTATTTTGTGATTGAAGATCTGACAAAGACTGCAGAGGATCATTACAAAGAAACAGAAAAGAACATTGCTCTATTCAGAACATACAACAGTTCCGAAACAGAACCCGTGAAGGAAATCAGTGAAGCGTGCAGTGATCCTTATGACTGTATTTTCTATCGTTACTGTTCCCGTGATCTTCCGTCACCTAATGTATTTGATCTTGCAGCAGTACAGAAAAGAACCAAGTGGAAGTATTACAGAGACGGATATATCAGTTTCGAAGATCTTTACTGTTCCGGAAAATTAAATGAAAATGCTTTGATCCAGGTAGATCACGAAATCCATGATCTTCCTGAATATGTGAATACTGAAGCGATCACCAGGACACTGGATGCATTAAGCTATCCTCTTTATTTTCTGGACTTTGAATCGTTTAATCCCGCAGTCCCGCCATATGACGATACCAGACCATTTGAACAGATTGTATTCCAGTATTCACTTCATTACATCGAGTATGAGGGCGGTCCTCTTGTACACAAAGAATTTCTGGCATATCCCGGCAAAGATCCGCGGCGTTCCGTGGCTGAACATCTTGTTCAGGATATACCGCTGAATGTGTGTACAACCGCATATAATATGACCTTTGAAAAAACAAGAATCAAAGAACTGGCCGAGCTGTATCCGGACCTTTCGGGACATCTTCTGAATATCAGAGATCATATTCAGGATCTGATGATTCCTTTTCAGAAGAAATATTTTTACAGAAAAGCAATGCAGGGTTCTTACTCCATTAAATATGTTCTGCCTGCTCTTTATCCAGACGATCCGTCTCTTGATTACCATCATCTGGAAGGTATTCATAACGGAGCAGAAGCAAGTGATGCTTTCAAGGCAATGGCCCGTATGGATCAGAAACAGCTGGAACAATACAGAAATTATCTGCTGAAGTACTGCGGACTGGATACCTTTGCTATGGTGAAAGTCTGGGAAAGCCTGAATGAAAAAGCAGGAAGAGTGCTGAACAAAACATGGTAAAGCGCTTTCAAACTCCCGAATATTCTGCCTGTTCATAGAAACTGTGGTTTTTATAATAGAGACATAAAAGGAGTGAAATAATCATATGGAGTATAAATATCCGCATTTATGCAGTCCGATCACAGTCGGACGCACAACATTCAGGAATCGTATGTTTTCGGCGCCTATGGGAGGAACAGATATTGCCAATGACGGGTGTATCGGTCCTAAATCAACAGCTTTCTATGAATTAAGAGGAAAGGGCGGTGCCGGTGCGGTTACTGTATCAGAATGTATGGTTCATCCTGCCACAGATGGTTCTCATGCATATCATCTTGATGAAAGTATTCTGAATTCTCTTGCCTGCGCAACGTATACAGCAGATGCCATCAGAAGACATGGAGCGATTCCTTCTCTTGAGCTTTCTCATTCTGGCATGTATGCAGGTACATATATGACTGACAAGAGCAAACAAAAGAATCTCAACCAGTGGAGTGCTTCCGATTCCATCCGGGCAGATGGTGTTCCGGTAAAAGCTCTGACAAAAGAAATGATCGCGGATATTGTAAAATCCTACGGTCATGTCGCCGGTCTTGCAAAGCGGGCAGGCTTTGAAATGCTGATGATCCATGGCGGACACGGATGGCTGATCAATCAGTTCCTTTCGCCGTATTTCAACAAACGTGAGGATGAATACGGCGGAAGTCTGCAGAACAGATGCAGATTTGCAAAAGAAATTCTGATTGCTGTTAGAGAAGCTGTCGGACCTTTCTTCCCCATTGAATTCAGGTTGTCCGGTTCTGAACTTTTTGACGGCGGTTATGACCTTGAAGAAGGATGCAGAATCGCGGAAGAACTGGAACCTTACTATGATATTCTGCATGTTTCTGCAGGAACGTATCAGAGAGGCTTCGGCAATACACATCCTTCCATGTTCAAGGAACACGGCTGCAATGTCTATCTTGCGGCCGAAATCAAGAAACATATTTCAAAGCCGGTAGCGACCATCGGAGGCATCAATGATCCTGCAATGATGGAGGAAATTATCGCTTCAGGAAAAGCTGACATCATTTATATGGCACGTGCTCTGCTGGCTGATCCGTTCCTTCCTCAGAAGGTGATGTCCAACAAAGATGAAGATATTGTGCATTGTCTCAGATGCTTTACATGCATGGCTGAAAGAGCAGCGACGTCAACGAGAAGGTGTACCGTTAATCCGCTGATCGGCCGTGAAATGGAAGGTGATGTTGTTTATCCTGCACCTGTAAAGAAAAAGGTACTTGTTGCCGGAGGAGGCCCCGGCGGCCTGTATGCTGCATATACAGCCGCAAGAAGAGGACATCAGGTCATTCTTTGTGAAAAGGAAGATAAGACCGGAGGTATTCTGAAGAGTGAACAGGCACTGCCGTTCAAGTATGAAATGTACATGCTGGCCGGAACATATGAAAAGTTCTGCAGAGATGCAGGTGTTGAAATCAGAACAAATACAGCTGTTACAAGAGAATATGTTGAAAAGGAAGCTCCTGATGCTCTGATTATCGCTACAGGTTCTTCTCCTCTGGTACCGCCTCTGAAGGGACTGAATGGTGATAATGTTGTTGTCGTTAATAACTATTATCTTGAAAAAGATAAAGTGACAGATGATGTTGTTGTATTCGGCGGTGGTCTTGCCGGCTGCGAATGTGCTGTTCATCTGGGAATGGAAGGAAAGCATGTTCATATTGTTGAAATGAGAGACAGACTTGCACCTGATGCAAATGTTCGTCACAGACCTTTGCTGATGGCGGAAATAGACAAATATGTTACAGTACATACTTCCTGCCGGGGACTGGAGGTAACGAAAGACGGAATTCTCTGTGAAGACGCTGAAGGAAACCAGATTCTTGTACCCGGTACGACGGTGATCTGTGCTCTGGGACAGCGCTCAAGACCTTATGATGAACTTCTCGGCAGTGCGCCTTTTGTAAGAGTGATCGGTGATGCTTCAAGGGTATCCACAATTACGAATGCAGTTTACTGGGGATATCACGCAGCGCTTGACATCTGATTCTTTCTCAAGGTCATTCCATATGTAAAAAGAGGTATGGTAAAATGTCATCAGTGAGGTGATTTTATGGCAGATACATCAATTCTTGATGACTTCCGGAAAGAGAAGTCAGTTTCATTAATCACTAAAATGAAATATAAAAACAGGGTTCCGGCGATTATTTATGATATGTGGGAAGCATACGGTTTCGGTGATTTCGACAATGGTTTTCTGAAACTGATCGATCCTGATGAATATACGGATATTATGAAGAAAAGCTGGTCACAGTATAAAGAAGCTGTGCCGATTATGGCAGATGCTTTCGGTGATCTGATTGTATGGCAGTCACAAAGACATGCATATATTATCAGGTACAGATATGGTGATTACAGTGATATGGGAAGAGTCAATGAATTTATGCTGGAGAAACTTCTTGATTCCTCTTACAGGCAGGAACATCTGAAGGATGCGATGTATGCATCTGCAGCCGAGTCTATGGGAAGAGCGGATTATATAGAATGCTACGGCTATCTTCCGGCGCTTGCCATCGGCGGCAGTGAAACAGCGAGTCATCTGCGTCCTATGCGTTTAAAGGAACATATGGAATTTCTTGCAGGACTGAAAGGAAGAATCTGATTCAGGAGGAAATAATATGGAATTCAGTTTAAATCATATCGGTATTAATCCCGGATGTGATGAACAGGTTGAAAAACTTAAGAATCTCTGCCTGCTTCTTGGCCTCAGACAGACGAAGGAACTTCCGACCGCATGGTTTATCGCTGACGGAAGAATCGAACTGTTAAAGGAAAAGGGTGCGGGCACAAACGGGCATCTTGCTTTCTATACAGACGATATTCCCGGTGCAGTGGCTCTGCTTGAAGAACACGGGATGAGTGTGGATCCTTCAACGAATAAATATAATCCTGACGGAAGCGTAAGACTGGTTTATCTCAAAGATGAAATCTGCGGATTTGCGGTTCATCTGACTGACAGGAAATAATGCACAAAGACAGTATTCGGAAAGAGTACTGTCTTTTTTGTGTTATTCTGTAAACATGAAGAAACGATTTATAACCGGCAGTCTGGTCCTGCTTTTTACAATATCAATGATGTTCCTGTTTCGGAATTATGCTGCAGCATTGTTTCCTGCTTACAGAAGATTCTCAAAGCTTTGGATCAGTCTGCTGTCCTCTCTGACGTCTTTTGTTCCTTTTGCAGTATGGGATATACTTCTTTTGTTTCTGATCGTCCTTTTCATAGTGTCCTTTCTGTTTGTGCTGATCAGAAAAAAGAGTATTTTTTCCTGGCTTTCGTATTTCTGGCTGGCGGGATCATGTATTGCCTGTGAGGTGGTATGCGGCTGGATGCTGAACCATTATGCACCGTCACTGAATGAGGAGATCGGTCTGGAAGTATCCGGGTATCCGGAAGATGAACTGTATCAAGCTTCAGAATACTATCTTCAGAAGGCAGCAGAATATGCCTGCGAAAGTGAAAGGGATGAAGAGGGGCATCTTATTGAACAGAATTTTTATGAACTTGCCGAAGAAGCAGGAAGTGCATACCTCAATCTTGGAGAAAAATATGAGATTTTCAAGGGATCCAGTGTCAGAGTGAAGAAACTCTCGGTCATTGGTGAGTATCTCATGTATAACGGAATCATCGGTATGTTCATGCCGGTAACAGGGGAAGCAGGAGTTCCGGAAAATGTACCGTCTGCACCATTGTGTTTTACGATGTGTCACGAAGCCGCTCACCGGCTTGGGATCGCTTCCGAGGAAGAAGCAAACTTTGCTGCTTTTCTTGCGTGCATGGACAGCAGTGATGAACGCTTTGTATACAGTGGATATTATCAGGCATTCGGTTACTGCCTGAGTGCTTTGTACAAAGCGGATGCGGACAGAGTACTTGCGCTTTATGAAAAATACGCAGACAGTTACGGTGTCTCTCTTGTCAGACTTGACCGTTCGGATACTTCTCAGATATACCGGCAGTATGAGTCAAAACTGCAGAATATTTCAGATCAGATCAATGATACTTATCTGAAAACTTTTTCCGAAGAAGACGGTATCAGATCTTACGGCAAAGTTTGTGATGAACTGATTGCATATTATGAATCAGTAAAAAAATAATGCGCACTGCATTGCAGTACGCATTAATAGTTTCCGTTCTCGTAATCAATCGATTCACCGGAGACAGGAGTATAATCCGATGAAATCGATTCAAGGAACTGTGTAATCAGATGATCGGCAGAATGGATTGTATTCCAGGCTGTTTCCGGATCGTCGGTAATAATGCCGTCTGCACCTTTGGCAATGGCACTGTTTAAAGATTCACTTTCATTGACCGTCCATGCGTAGATTTTCTTGCCGGCATTATGTATCCGGTCAACCATGCGGCTTGTAATAAAAGTGTGTTCTACACTGAAGAAGTCACAGTCAGGCAGATCGTAGTAAGTACCGGAACCGATCGCAATGATCAGTCCGCAGGAAAGAGAGGGGTCTAGTTCTTTTACTCTTTGCAGTGATGCATAATCAGATGAATGTATTTTGCAAGTTTCGCTCATGTTGTGGCTGTGAACAAGATCAACGATTTTATCCGGCAGATCAGGGGCCCTTTTATCTGCTTTGATTTCAATCAGAAAACGGATCTGATCGGAATATTCATCCAGTACTTCTTCAAGTGTCGGTATATACGTGTCGCTGAACGAGCCGTCTTTAAATGAATAACATGCATTATAGGTACGAAGTTCTTCATAAGTAAGATCATAAACAGATACCTTGACACCTGCAGCATCTTTAAGATCAGCATTATGAATAACAACAGGTACACCGTCTTTGGTTTCACGGACATCAAGTTCGATCCATTCGCAGCTTTCACTTTCCACTGCTGCTTCAAATGCATCCATGGTATTTTCCGGAGCGACAGAACTGTATCCTTTGTGTGCAAAGACTTCAGTCGTTCCTGCCATCACTTCAACGAGCTCAGGAACAGCATCGAAGACAGCAATCGCACCGAGATAGAACAGTACTGTAATTACCGTGACGCCTGTATAGACGATCAGATACAGTCTTCTGAATGTATAGATCTTTCCCTTTGTTTTGATGCCGGATTCAGGAAGATGTACTTCGTCTTCAAGATGATGTTCCTTCAGTGATTCATGCCAACTGACCATCAGAAAGCACATGACAGCCATTTCCAGATATACACCGGTTACTGCTTTGAACATTTTCAGAAACAGATCGATGCAGATAAACCTGGTTGCGACGACAGCGGACGGCAGATCAATGGTAAAGAATATCAGTATTCCCAGTACGACGACGGAAAGCAGAAAAGGAATCAGACAGATATGAATCACCCGGACGAATGAAAAATATGCAAGTTCGAATCCTTTGAACAGTTTTCTGTGCTCCATCATTTCTCGTGATTCACTGCATGCTTCACGGAAAGAAAGATGTTTCAGCAGCACTTCCTGAAGTACGTAGAACCAGCGAAGCGAAAAGAAATACATGATCAGAATGATCACCGCAAGCAGAAGGCTCTTAAATAAAGAGGCCTCAATCCATTGCGCGATGTATTCCGGGATGGAATAGCCGGAAATCATTCCGGCAGCGTCATACAGCTGTACAACAGGCATGATGACCAGGAGATATACAAAGAACATGTAGTTCTCTTTAAAACGAAGATTCTTCAGATTCAGTGCAGAGAGATACAGCAGGGGAACAAGACGGACCGGCCTGTTCTGATAATGATACTCAATACACATCAGTACACCGCTGACCTCCCATGCACTCAGCAGGTAATACAGGATGATCATGATCAGCCCTGCAATGATGAGCTGCGGATATCGCAGAATATCTGCTGCATTGGTATTCGAAATGAAACTGGATGAAGTCGTGGAAAGAACATAACTCCAGAAACGTGTACCAAGAGGCACAAGAATATATCTGCGCAGTACATAGAAGAGAAGAATATATACAAGAAGTACACCCTGGCATTTGCGGAACAGTTCGACGGTCTTGCGGCTGCGAGGTTTATATTCCTGTACTGTTTCTTTTAAAGATTTTTTAAATGACTGATGTTTCATATGCAAGAATGATACTACTTTCGTTGAAACTGCGGGACATTAATTTTATGATGTCTTTGGTACGCCGGGAGGTTTTATTCAATGATCTATCTGATACTGGGAATCATATTCAGTTATTCCATGAGCATGGTGATGCGTTCTGCCGCAAAATATACAGTGAATCCGATGGCAATGTACATGTCAAATTATTTTGTATGTATCCTTTTTGCGCTGTTTTTTACAGGAAAACCTGATTTTACAATAGAAGGAATGTCTGTACCTTTCATGTATGGTGCTGTATCCGGTGCGCTTTATCTGGTATCTCTTGCTGCATACGACAGAAGTCTGAAAATCAACGGTCTGGGAATGTCTGCAGTATTCAACAAACTGGGCATCATTTTCCCGGCATTAATGGCTGTTGCAGTATTCAAAGAGAAAACAGAAGCTGTTCAGATTGCAGGATTTGTTCTTGCTGTAACAGCAATTGTCATCATGTACTGTGACAAAAACAGTATGCAGCAGATCGGCAGCAGGCGTATGCTGGTTTATCTTCTTTTCGCAGCCGGAATCTGTGACAGTATGGCAAACATCTATACAAAAACGGGGATACCGGAACTGAAGAATTATTTTCTTCTGTTTAATTTTATCTTTGCATTTCTTTTTTCGACAGTTTCTTTATTCCTGCGGAAGAAGAAATTCAGTATATGCGATCTTGGGATCGGCGCACTCATAGGAATTCCCAATTACCTTTCTTCCAGATGTGTTCTTTATGCATTGTCGGAAATGTCTGCTGTCGTTGTATATCCTGTATACAACGTGTCTGTTCTTTTTCTGCTGATTGTAACAGGTGTTCTTTTCTTCAAAGAAACAATGACTTTAAAGAAGGGGATCTCATTATGTATGGTATGTGCAGCTCTCGTCATGCTGAATATTTAGAAAGCTTTATTCTGTGCATGACGCATGATCATAGAAACATCTGATATAATGTTAGAAACTGAATGTGGAGGAATAATACAATGAGTTTTCCTGAAAATTTCTTATGGGGCGGCGCTACTGCCGCAAACCAGTACGAGGGCGGATGGAATGAAGGCGGCAAAGGAATTTCCTGTGCCGACTGCGTAACCAGAGGTTCACGCACGAAAAACCGCAAGATCACTTACAAGACACCTGACGGAGAAATCCATGAAATGGAAGTATTCGGCGGAAGTGCACCGGACGGAGCTCAGTTCGGATGCTTTGAAGGCTATGACTATCCGAGCCATGAAGCATCAGACGGCTATCATCACATGATCGAAGATATCGATCTCTTCGGAGAAATGGGATTTAAGACATACCGTCTTTCCATCAACTGGACACGTATTTATCCGAATGGTTATGACGAAACACCGAACGAAGAGGGACTGAAGTTTTATGATGCAGCTTTTGATGAGTGCCATAAAGTCGGAATCAAACCTCTTGTTACAATTTCTCACTATGAAACACCTGTTGGTCTGACAAACAAATGGGGTTCATGGGTTGATGCAAGAACGATTGAATGCTTTGAACGCTATGTAAAGACCATCGCTGAAAGATATAAAGGCAAAGTGGAATACTGGCTCACTTTCAACGAGATCAACTGCATCGCTTTCGGGGGATGGACGGCTGCCGGTGTATACAAGAATGATCCGTACAGTATCGCAATGGCTTCCAAGCATCAGCTCCTTGCATCTGCCAGAGCAGTACAGATCCTTCATGAAACTGATCCGAACAACAAAGTCGGCTGTATGATCGGTTATGCATTGAACTATTATCTGACCTGCAACCCGGAAGATGTACTTGCTACATGGAAGGAAATGAACAAGTATTACTTCTTCTCCGATGTACATGCAAGAGGATATTATCCTGCTTACAAGCTTGCTGAATACAGAAATGCCGGTATTGACATCAACCTGACAGAAGAAGAGAAAGAAACTCTGAAAAACGGTACTGTAGATTTCATCTCTTTCTCTTATTACATGACAAACTGCATTACTGTTGATCCTGATGCTGCACAGGTTACGATTGGCAATATGTCCATGGGCTTCAAGAATCCTTATCTGAAGGCAACTGACTGGGGCTGGCAGATTGATCCAACAGGATTAAGAATTGCTCTGAATTATATGTATGATAGATATCAGAAGCCTCTTATGATCGTTGAAAATGGTCAGGGCGGCATTGATGAACTGGAAGCCGACGGTACATGTCATGATCAGTATCATATTAATTATCTGAGAGATCATATCAAAGCAATGGATGCGGCGATCAATGAAGACGGCGTTGAACTCTGGGGCTACACACCATGGGGATGCATTGATATCGTTTCTGCATCTACCGGTGAAATGCACAAGAGATACGGATTTATCTATGTAGACTACCAGGATGACGGAACAGGTGACGGAAAGCGTTACAGGAAAGATTCTTTCTGGTGGTACAAGAAAGTCATTGCTTCAAACGGCGCAGATCTTGACTGAATAAAAAAGGGGAAATGAGTAATCATTTCCCTTTCTTTTTGATTGTGATGATGATCAGTCAACAGAAATCAGTTCGATGTGGAAGTTCAGTTCTTTTCCGGCCATTTCGTGATTTGCGTCAAATGTGATTTCAGCATCTGTTTTATCTGCAACAACAACAGGAATCTGTCTGCCGTACATATCGGACAGATAAACATGATCTCCCTTGTTCAGATCTTCAGAACCGGGAAGCTGATCAATTCGAACAGTAAAGATGGCATTAGGATCAGCAGGACCATAAGCATCTTCAGGCATCAGATGAACATCGACTGATGTACCTGTTTCCATATCAGCAACAGCCTGATCAAAGCCTCTGATCATCATGCCTGCACCGCATACAAAGTCCAGAGTTGTACCTCTGTCATAAGAAGAATCAAACTGTGTACCGTCGTTGAATGTTCCTCTGTAGTGTACGTGTACTGTTTTCCCTACATTGCGTCCCTGCATTTCAGGCGCATGATGTCCGCAGCATCCTCCGCCACATCCGCATCCTTCACCGCCTTCTCCGTTACCGCATTCGCAGTCATGACCTTCCTCATGTTCGCCGCAGCAGTGTTCACCTTCACCGTGGTGGTGATCGCAGTTTGCACCGGAAGTTTCCAGTTCACCCTTCAGATAGGCAGAAACAACTTCATCTGTATTGCCGGAAGCACCGGGAACTACCTGAATATCTGCAGCGGAAAGAGCATTTACTGCACCCTGGCCGATTCCTCCGCAGATCAGTACATCAATATCATGATCAGCCAGAGCAACAGCAAGAGCACTGTGTCCTGCACCGTTAGATGCGATGATTTCTACAGAAATAACTTCGTTGTTTTCTACTGTATATACTTTAAACTCTTCAGTTCTGCCGAAATGTCCGAAAACATTTCCGTTATCATAAGTAACTGCAATTTTCATATATGTTTTTTCTCCATTCTCTGCTTACAGCAGGACAGGCGGATCAACCGCGCTTTCACATTCTATGATAAACAGGAAGAAAATACTATCTGAAATGTATGCAAAAGCAAGGACATCTTCCAAAATTTATCCAAAAAAACGTTAGCATATACTAACAATAGTTAGTATAATATAACCAAGGTGGAATATATATGAATAATGAAATGATCGGACAGTCCAAGGAAGATTATCTTGAAGCGATATTAATGACAATTCATGAAAAGGGTGACTGCAGAGTGACGGATGTTGCTAATCTGCTGCATTACTCCAAGCCTTCCGTCAGTGTTGCTGTGAAGAAGCTGGAAGAAGAGGGGTATGTGATGAGGCACGGCACTCATATATCGCTTACGGAAAGCGGTACTGTAATTGCTGAGAGAATGCTGAAAAGACATACACTTTTAAGTACATGGCTTAAGAGTATCGGGATCGAGGAGGCTGTCGCCGATGATGAAGCGTGTGAAATGGAGCATATCTTCAGCGATGATTCTTTCGAAAGAATTGCAGATTTCATAAAGGAACGTTCATAACGTTCTTTTTTTACCGTTGACTAACACATGGATGAACTTCGAAAATAAAGTAAGGAGGATATAACTATGAAATTTGTTAAGAGTGCAGTTTTCGCTGCAGGTATGCTGGCTGGTACAGCCGGTGTTTCCATTTTATCCAGCAAGGATGCAAAGAAGGTATATACACATTGCACAGCTGCTGTCTACAGAGGCAAGGATGCAGTTATGAAGGTTGTCAGCACAATCCGTGAAAACTGCGGTGATATCCACGCCGATGCCGTTGAAATCAATGAAAAGCGTTATGCGGAAGAGGAAGAAAGAAAGGTTGCTGAAGCTCGCGCAATCATTGAAGCATACGACAGCAAAGCTGAGTAATTTCTCATGAAATGCGTTGTTCTTCATGAATCAGGAAAAAGATTAAGAGTCCGGATTCCTGCCGCAAGGCTGACATTGAAAGAAGCAGATGTCATTGAATACTATATCAGAAGTCTGCCTGATGTCAGCGATGTAAAGGTATATGAAAGAACTTCCGATGCAGTGATCATATTTGCTTCCTCTGCAGTAAATCATAAAAAGTCTTTTCTTGAAGCTATGGAAGCTTTCCGCGGTGACGACGAGAGTATCACTGCTCTTTGTCCGGAGAATTCCGGGCGTGCAGTAAATCGTGAATACGAAGAAAAGATTGTCATGAAGTGTCTGAGCAAAGCCTTCCGTACGCTCTTCTTTCCGGTTATGCTGAATACTGCGGTCTGTGCAGTTAAGAGCGTCAGGTATATTCGTGAAGGAATCAGAATTCTTCTGCATAACGGCATAGAAGTGCCTGTACTTGATGCTGCTGCGATTACTGCTGCTATGCTGACAGGCGATTTTGATACTGCCGGAAATGTGATGTTCCTTCTTGAAATCGGTGATACGCTTGAAGAATGGACAAGAAAGAAATCGATCGGAGATCTGGCAAGGTCCATGTCCCTCGGTGTAGAAAATGTATGGAAATGTACGGAAGAAGGAAATGAACTTGTACCTTTGAAACAGGTTCATATCGGTGACAAGGTACTGGTACATACTTCGGACATCATTCCTCTTGACGGTGTTGTTGTATCGGGAGAGATGACAGTCAACCAGTCGGCGATGACCGGTGAATCGGAACCTGTCCGCAAACAGACCGATTCTTATGTTTATGCAGGTACGGTAGTCGAAGAGGGTGAATGTGTCATTGAAATTACAAGAGAAAGCGGTACGGGCAAATATGATCAGATTGTACGCATGATTGAAGAATCGGAAAAGCTGAAGTCTGAGACAGAAACAAAGGCATACAGACTGGCAGACGGCCTGGTTCCCTACAGCTTTGCCGGTGCAGGCATTACATATCTGTTAACAGGAAACGTTACCAAAGCTCTGTCATTTCTGATGGTTGATTTCTCATGTGCAATGAAGATGTCCATGCCTGTTTCTGTACTGTCGGCGATCAAGGAGGCAAGACTCCACGGCATTATGATCAAAGGCGGAAAGTTCATTGAGGCTGCAGCGGAAGCTGATACGATTATCTTTGATAAGACCGGGACATTGACCAATGCCTGTCCGAAGCTTGTGGATATCGTTGCATTTGACGGAAATGATCCGAAGGAAATGCTTCGTATTGCAGCATGTCTTGAGGAACATTATCCGCATTCTGTTGCCAATGCTATTGTACAGGGAGCTCGCGATCAGGGAATTCTTCATGATGAAATGCATGGGAAAGTCGAATACATTGTTGCCCATGGAGTTTCTTCACGAATCAGCAGAAAGAAAGCTGTAATCGGCAGCTATCACTTTGTTATCGAGGATTCCCGCTGTACTGTCAGTGAAGAAGCAGAAGAGATTCTTCAGTCAATACCGAAGGAATATTCAAAAATCTATCTCGGCATCGGCGGCAGGCTGATGGCAGTGCTGTGCATATTTGATCCTGTTAAACCGGAAGCAGCTGAGATCATCAGAATGCTTCACAGAACGGGCTTTAAAAAAGTATGCATGATGACGGGAGACAATTATTCAGCTGCGCAGGCAGTAGCCTCAAAGCTGGCACTGGATGATTTCCGGGCAGAAGTACTTCCTGAAGAGAAAGCGGAATTTGTACGCCGCGAAAGAATGGCGGGACATAAGGTGATTATGGTCGGAGACGGAGTCAATGATACACCTGCTTTAAGTGAAGCAGATGCAGGCATTGCGATCGCAGATGGTGCTGCAATCGCAAGGGAAGTATCTGATATTATGATTGCGTCCGATGATCTTGCAGAACTGATTACATTAAGAAGAATCAGCGAAGCTTTAATGAATCGAATCAATTCCAACTACCGGTTTATTCTTGGCTTCAATTCTGCGCTGATTGTTCTTGGCCTTCTCGGAGTCATTACACCGTCTTCAAGTGCACTTCTTCATAACGGTTCGACATTGATTACCGGACTGAACAGCATGACAAAACTTCTTCCGGAAAAAAGGACTTTACAGAACTGAAACCTGCCTGAACGGCAGGTTTTTCATATAAGAAAAGCGGAGAATACTCTCCGCTGTACTTGTTTACAGGACACTGTTCAGGAAAATACACCAGACCGGAAGAAGTCCGATGGAAAGAATTGTTGTCAGGATCACTACGTTTGCAGCAAATTCCACGTCACGATTGTACTGTTCCGCAAGGATTGCTGTTGTTGTTCCTGCAGGCATAGCAACAAGCAGTACACAGATACTTCCGATCATTGAATCAAGATGAAGCACACAGACTGCAGCAAGTGTAATCAGCGGAATCAGAACAAGTCTGACAGCACTGAAGAACAGCGTGTCTTTTGTGATCATCTTTGCAAAACCCGTTTCTGCCAGCACCATGCCGAGGAAGATCATAATCAGCGGTGTAGAGCATTTTCCAAGTGCGGATAAAACAGACGTTACAGGAGAAGGAAAATCAATACCGAGTGCCATTTTAACAATGCCGATGAATACAGCAATGATACATGGATGGGTGACAAGTGTCCTGATGGTATCCTTGATGCTTCCGCCTTTGTCAGCGAAGCAGGAAACACCGGCTGTCCACATAACTATTCTCTGCGGGATCAGATAAATCTGTCCGTACATCAGACCTTCTGTACCGTATACTCCTTCGCAGACGGCATTTCCGAGAAATCCCGCATTGGAGCAGATTGTTGCATACTGCATAACAGGCTTTGCTTCCGGGCGAACCTTGCGGTACAGAACATTAGCCAGAAAATACTGCATTGCCTGAATGGCAAGAGAGGCGGCAAAAATCAGAAGAAATCTGGAAACAACATCCGCCGTCATCGTTAACGAGAAGGAGGAAACAATACTGCAGGGCAGTAGCAGATTGATCACAAGTTTTGTAAGGACTGTTCTGTCCCCGGGCTGAAGTATGCGCATTCTGCAGATACAGTATCCGGCAAAGAGTTCCGCAAACATCTGAAACTGCAGAGAAAAGAGACTTCCAAGTTCCATAATGATCCCTTCTTTCAAGAACAGTGAAATCATACTATTTTACGAAGATCTTTTAAAGAAGATTATGATTCAGATAAAGTTCATATTCTTAATGTGTAATTTTGGTGAAAAAAGTATATGATTCTTTCGTTGTCAGTCTTCAGAAAGGAGTGATGATATGAAAAAACTGATATATTCAGCGAAAGAAAAACTGTCCCGATATAAATGGCTCTGGACAGAAAAAGATACAAAGATTCATCTTAACCTGTGGCAGTCACTGCTGCTGCAGTTCACGCTTGCCGTACTTGCCGAGATCTTTATTGAAGCATGTTCCAGACACAGCCTGCAGAGTGCACTGCAGTTTGCGGATCAGTCGACACATGCATTTCTGTATAATGTCCTGCTGATCTTCATGACGACACTTCCGGTATTTTTAATCAGGAGAAGAAGACTCTATCTTATTTTTGTTTATGTCATCTGGATGTGCGGAGGAATCGCCAACGGTGTGGTATTAAGCGGACGTGTTACTCCTTTTACCGGACCGGATCTGAAAAATTATTCCGAAGCACTCGGAGTTATTGACAAGTACCTTGATAAGTTTGAAATTGCTCTTCTCGGGGTGGCTGTATTCTTTGCGGTCATATGGCTGCTTACGTATTTCTTCAGATGTCCGAAATACAAAGGAAAGATTCCTTATATAAGAACAATAGTTCTGATTGCGGCAGCTTTCGCAGGTTTCAAGGTTGTAACAGATTTATCGATCAGTTCCAATTACCTTTCATCCTATTTCGGCAATATTGCGTTTGCTTATGAGGATTACGGCTTTCCGTACTGTTTTACAACGACATTGCTGAATACCGGTGTTTCCAAACCGAATAACTATTCAGAAGAGTCCATACAGGCAATTCTTGCGGAAAGTAATGATCTTCCTGAAACGACTGCTGATACGGATGATCTTCCGAATGTAATTGTTGTTCAGCTGGAAAGTTTTTTTGATGTTTCCAGAGTGAATTATCTGACAACTTCAGAAGATCCTCAGAGTTACTGGCATTATCTCCAGGAAAATTACAGTTCAGGCTATTATACAGTTCCGTCCATCGGTGCCGGTACTGCGAATACAGAATTCGAGACATTGACCGGAATGTCCATGCATTTCTTCGGAGCCGGCGAATATCCTTTCAAAGGTGTTCTGAAAACACAGGTCTGCGAGTCTTCGGCATATGTATTCAAATCGCTTGGATACAGCTGTTTCGGTCTGCATGACAACGAAGCAAATTTTTACTCCAGAAAAACAGTTTACCGCAACCTTGGTTTTGATGCATTTGTATCAGAGGAGTACATGCTGAATCAGGATGATGTTAATGAGAACGGATGGATGAGAGATGATAATCTGATTGCTCCGATTATCAGCTGTCTGGATTCCACGGAAGGACAGGATTATGTATTTACTGTATCAGTACAGCCGCATGGTTCTTATCCGACGGAAGAAGTTCTTGAAGATCCGGTGATCACGGTTGACGGCATCATGACTGAAGAGCAGAAATATCAGTGGGAGTATTATGTAAATCAGTGCTATGAAGAAGATCAGTTTATTGAGAATCTGATTAATGCAGTGAATGAACGTGGTGAAGATACCATTATCTTCTTCTACGGTGATCATCTGCCGACACTCGGTCTTGAAAACAATCAGCTGACCGGAGGCAATACCTATCAGACAGAGTGGGTTATGTGGAATAATTTCGGTCTTGAACAGAATGATGCGGATATCTGTGCATATCAGGCGCTGGCACGAATTTTCGATACACTGGACATTCATGAAGGAACACTGTTCCGTTACCAGCAGTCACATACCGGAAATGAGCAGGACTACAATGCTGGTCTGCAGGCACTCCAGTATGATCTCCTTTACGGTGAAAGATATGTTTATGCAGATCAGAGTGATGATGAAAAGCTGAGTACGAATCCTGATTATCATCTGGGTCTTTACAAAGCTGCTGTTACCGGATTTGAAGAAGGCCCTGAAGGTACTGTCTATATTTACGGTGACAACTTTACACAGTCCTGTAAAGTATTCATTAACAAAACAATGAAAGAGACAACGTTTATCAATGAACATACACTGCTCATTACAGGAACTGATCTTGAGGTTACTGACAAGATCAGAGTAGGTGTTCAAAGTAATTCAAAAACACATAAGATTCTTTCTTATTCAAAGTATTATTATGTGACTTATAACCAGCTGTACCCTGACGGTGAGGAATCCGTTAAGGAAGCCGCAGAAAGTGCTGAAGAAGAAGAAGAGATTGTCGACCTTTCGGAAGATGAAGATGAGGATGGCGAGGAATGATCTATGAGCAGATACAATACAGTTTTATTTGATCTTGACGGTACATTGACAGATTCATCTTTAGGTATCACAAGATGTGCAGCGATGACACTGGATCATTACGGGATTGCATACGATTCACTGGATGCATTAAGAGTATTCATCGGGCCGCCGCTAAGTGCTTCTTTCCCGGCATGGGGTGTTCCTGCAGAAGAAACAGACAATGCCATCCGGCTGTTTCGCTCGAGATATACCACGGTTGGAAAATTTGAGAATGCACCGTATGACGGAATCAGCGATCTTCTGATAAAACTGAAGAAAGAAGGATACAGACTGATTGTTGCAACGTCAAAACCGGAATCTGTTGCGGCAGAGATTCTGGATAAGTTCGAACTTTCGCAGTATTTCGACCGGATCTGCGGGGCTTCTGCTGACCACTCGAGAGAAACAAAAGATGCTGTGATTTCTTATGTGCTGGCACAGGAAAAGAGTGATATCAGGCCGGTTATGGTCGGAGACACATCATTTGACGTAACAGGCGCAGGTGTACACCATATTGACTGCATCGGTGTTTTATGGGGATTCGGTACAGAAGAGTCTATGATCGCTGCCGGTGCCTGCGGGATTGCTGACAGCATGCAGTCTCTGTACGAACTGATTACACAGTAAATGACAAAAAAACAGAGAGGAACACTGAGGTTCTTCTCTGTTTTTGATTTTTATCTGTTAAGCCAGAGGAAGTTCATGTACATTTCATTCTGTTTTTCCCAGTCGGCCTCACAATGATGTCCGCCGCGCTGGAAATATACTCTTGTAACTGCACCGTGTGCCTTGAAGAGATCAGCAGTTCTGTGATTGATAACAGCACCCCAGGAATCTTCTTCAGGATCACCGGTACACTGGCCGCCTTCAAATTCACCCCAGGACAGCCATACTCTTGTGTCCGGGTCCACCGGTCCCTCAGTAATCAGTCTGACCATTTCATCCATGACAATACCGGTAGAAGAGGAAAGACAGGCAGCCTTGGAATATACATCGTTGTACGCAGCAACTGCATAGCATGCCATCAGACCGCCCATGGAACTTCCGGCAATTCCGGTTGCTTCACGGAATGAGTAAGTACGATATTTATTATCAATATAAGGCTTCAGTACTTTCGTCATCCACTCCATTGTGGCTTTTCCGTCGCCTTTGATGTCGGAGCCGAATGCCTGGCAGGGATAAGGACAGTATTCAGATAAACGATGGTCGCCTTTGTGTGAACACTCGACACCGACAATCATCATTTCTTTTTCCCAGCCGGCCATAAATTCCTTCAGGCCCCAGGATTTGCCGTATGTCGCATCTTCATTATCGAAAAGGTTATGTCCGTCGAAGTAATACATGACAGGATACCTGTCTGTGCTTGTGTTATAGTCATCCGGAAGATAGATGAACAGATTCTTGTATTCCTGTTCAGGCTCGGACCAGAGTTTCTCTTTTACAATCATAATCTTACTTAAGAAGCTTGATCAGACGGGAAGTACCGAGTCTGTCAGCACCGAGCTCAATAAACTTTTCTGCATCTTCTACCGAAGAAATACCTCCGGCAGCTTTTACTTTCACGTGCGGGTCACTGTTTGCTCTCATCAGGGAAACATCATCAAATGTTGCACCTGCAGAAGAGAAGCCGGTGGATGTCTTGATATAATCCGCACCTGATGCATTTACAACTTTGCACATTTCAATCTTTTCATCATCAGTTAAAAGACAAGTTTCAATGATTACCTTCAGAAGTTTTCCGCGGCATGCTTTCTTTACTTCCCTGATTTCCTCCAGCTGCTGCTGGTAAAGACCGTCCTTGATCCAGCCGATATTGATCACCATATCAATTTCATCAGCGCCGTTTGCCACAGCGTCCGTTGTTTCGAACACTTTGACAGCTGTTGTCATATTCCCGTTAGGAAAGCCGATGACTGTACAGATCGGCAGTTTGTCACCGACATAATCCTTTGCCTGTTTTACATAACAGGGCGGTATGCAGGCAGAAGCTGTATGATTTTCCATTCCCTCATCGAGAATCTGTTTAATCTGCGCCCATGTAGACTGCTGCTTCAGCAAAGTATGATCAACTTTGCTTAAAATAAATTGTTTTTCCATATGTTGAATCTCCTTGTGTATTTATTATCGGACTTTTTTGTACGTTATGCAAAACAATATTGGACAGCATCACTTCAAGAGGGCGGCAGCAGCATCTGAAACCGTATTGCAGCGAAAAGTTAAGAAAATTAATCGAAACAGTACATTTGTACCTGTCGGGATTTAAGAAACAATCGTAGGATATCCGTGTATTCGGAAACCGGAAATACCATATTTCGGAGAATATCAATTAATGCATCGAATAAATACGATAAATAACGCATTAAAAAGATTTGTGAAACAAATATAGGAAACTGGCGATAAATGCGGAGGAAGCTATATGAACAATACATCTGAAGAAATGAAGCTGATTACAGAAAGAATAGATGCGGTACACAGAAAACTGACACATACAGAATTCTGTGTACTGAAAACGCTGCTTGCAAATCGCGGAAAACTGATTACACCCAGTGAGCTCAGTCATGCAATCTGGGACAGTGATTACTACACAAAGAGTTTTGATAAGTCTCTTCATGTACATATGCATAACCTAAGACTGAAACTGAAGGATGCAGGAATAGAAATCAGAATACGCAGCATCAGAAACAAAGGATATATCATTCAGTAAATCAGAAACACAGCTGATACAAGCTGTGTTTTTTTATAAACTCTATGAAAAACTTTCGTATTCAGTCTGCGGAAGTGATAGGATATCAGAAAGAATGAGGTTATAACATGGATAAGAAAACATTGAATCAGGAACTTTTTCAGTTTATCGAAAACAGTCCCAGCCCGTTTCATTCGGCGATGACAGTAAGCAGTGAACTTGAGAGAGCGGGTTTTACATATCTCCCCGAAGGCCGTTCATGGAATATTGAAAAGGGCGGTTCATATTACACAAGACGGAATGATTCCAGTGTCATTGCTTTCCGGATCGGAAGTATTCTCGACGATTATCATTTTCAAATGACCGCAGCACATGGAGATTCACCACAGTTTAAAGTAAAAACGGTACCTGAATTAAAAGGCCAGGGAGAATATCTGAAGCTTGATGTGGAAGCTTACGGCGGAATGATTGACAGTACCTGGTTTGACAGACCGCTTACGTTAGCAGGCCGTGTATTTGTCAGAAACGGAAATAAAGTGGAAAGAAAATTTATCCACATTAATAAAGATCTTCTTCTTATTCCAAGTATTGCGATTCACTTCAACCGGCAGGTGAATGACGGATACAAGTTCAACCGCCAGATAGACCTTTGTCCTTTGTTCTCATCAGGAGAACTGAAACAAGGTGATTTCAGCAGGATGATTGCAGAAGAACTTTGTGTTTCACCTGAAGATATTCTTTCAAAAGATCTCTTCGTTGTAAACCGGGCAAAGCCGGTTCTGTGGGGATGGAAGGATGAGTTTATCTCTTCCGGAAAACTGGATGATCTTGCATGTGCATTCACTTCGCTGAAAGCTTTCACAGCTGCTCATAACGAACATGCTGTAAATGTTTACTGCTGTTTTGACAATGAGGAAGTCGGATCAAATACCAAGCAGGGAGCGATGTCCACGTTCTTATATGATACTTTGCAGAGGATCAATCTGAGTCTCGGAAAGACGGCTGAAGACTGGTACAGAGCTGTTTCGGGAAGTTTCCTTGTCAGCTGTGATAATGCGCATGCAGTACATCCGAATCATCCGGAGAAAACGGATGCTGTTAACTGTGCGTATATGAACAAAGGCATTGTCATCAAGGAAAGTGCAAATCAGAAATATACAACAGATGCTTTTTCAAGAGCATTATTTACAGCCTTGTGCAATGATGCTCATGTTCCGGTACAGACATTTGCCAACAGGTCGGATTCACTTGGAGGATCAACATTAGGCAACCTGTCCAATACACAGGTGAGCATGCACTGTGTGGACATCGGTCTCCCTCAGCTTGCGATGCACTCTTCTTATGAGACAGCAGGAGCCATGGACACCGTTTATGCAGTTCAGGCCCTGACTACTTTCTTCAGTACCAATATTGTGATCAGCGAAGCGGAATGCATTGAACTCTAATCACCAGCCGGTATTCCTGCCGGCTTTTATTATTCGTTGGAATTGCTGTTTTCCGTGTTAGAATACATGCATTGTTTCAAAGGAGTTTCAGATATGAATAAACTTGGATTTATCGGCATGGGCAACATGGCCCAGGCACTTGCAGTTTCCTTTATCAGATCAGGGAAAATCAAACCGGAGAATGTCTTCGCTTACGCTCCGCATCAGGATAAACTCCGGCGGAATGCAGAACTGATCGGTTTTACACCGGTATCTTCCGTAACGGCACTTGCGGATGCCGCAGATACAATTGTATTTGCCTGCAAACCTTATCAGATTGAAAGTGTTCTGCAGGAACTTGGAACGCATCTTGATCATAAAGCAGTTGTTTCCGTTGCACTGGGCTGGGATTACGAAAAATTCACTGCAGCTGTCAGCGAAAGTGTGCGTATTCAGTATGTGATGCCGAATACGCCGGCTATGGTCGGAGAAGGGGTTATGCTGTTTGAAGACCAGAACTCTTTTGAGGAAAAAGAAAGGAATGAACTTCTTGATCTGTTCTCGGTCTGCGGTACTGTTCAGGAAATGCCTTCCCGTCTTATGGGAATCGCCGGAACAATTACCGGCTGCGGACCTGCATTTGTAGACATGATCATTGAAGCTTATGCGGATGCCGGCGTGAAATACGGCCTGCAGAGAACAGATGCATATAAGCTTGTTTCTCAGATGATCCTTGGATCAGCGAAACTGCAGAGAGACACGGGAACACATCCTGCTGTTCTGAAAGACAATGTATGTTCTCCTAACGGTGCAACGATCAGAGGTGTAGCATCACTGGAAGAAAGCGGCCTGCGCAGTGCGTGCATCAGATCCATTGATGAAATCATGAACCGGAAATGAATAAAACAGAAAGAGTTCTGATTATGAGTCTGCTGGCATGCACGCTGCACGGATGCAGTGCGGCACAAAAAAGTGAAGAGATAAAAACCGTTCATACAGAACTGATCATCGCATCCGACCTGCATTATCTTTCAGATGAACTTACCGACCATGGAGAGTACTTTGAAAATATGATCCGTACAGCTGACGGCAAAGCTATGAACGACTGTTCTAAGATTCTGGATCATTTCATTGATCAGGTCATTGCGGAGCATCCGGAAGCTGTTGCATTCACAGGTGATCTTACTTTTAACGGAGAAAAGCTTTCCCATACGTATCTGGCAGATGCCTTCCGGAAAATTGAAGACGAGGGAATCGAAGTTCTTGTTATTCCCGGAAATCATGATATTGATTACGGCGGTGCTGCTTGCTTTGAAGGGGATCATTATACGCTTGTTGAAAATATTACTGCGGATGAGTTCAGAACGATCTATCGGGAATATGGATACAGCGATGCACTTTCCTGCGACAAGGCTTCGGGAAGCTATGTGTATCAGCTGGCATCCGGATTAAGACTTCTGTTCATAGATGTCAATATGACTGAGAATGATACTATGACTGTCCCTGAAGAAACTTTGCAGTGGATGGAGAAACAGCTGAAGGAAGCAGAGAAATACGGATATCCCGTTGTCTCCTTTTCCCATCAGAATCTCATGAAGCACAGTATCATGGAATCAGGATACGTCATTGAAAACGCAGAGGATGTAAAAGAACTTCTGGAAAAGTATAATGTCCCGCTTCATTTCAGCGGTCATATGCATCTTCAGCATGTTCTTGCGGAAGGAAGTGTTACCGAATGTGCATCCGGTTCTCTGATGATTTCGCCTTATCAGTACGGATGTCTTGAAGTAGATGACAATCTTTACAGTTATCATACAGAAACAGTTTCACTGGAAGGATGTCTTGAAGAAACAAAGGATTATTTCAAGCTTGTCTCCTTAAGAAAAACAGCATCGCAATACGGTGATTCCGTTACTGAGGATATGCTGGATTACTTCGCAGAACTGAATACTGCCTACTTCGGCGGCAATCTTTCCGAAGTTGAAATACGTCCGGATATCACTATGAAATGGAAGGGAATAGGCGGCTTCATGTACAGTTATATTCTTTCCATGGAAGCAGAGGCAGGGAAGGATTATACTTCTTTTGAAATACAGAAAAACGGAGAATCACAATGATCCTCCGTTTTATTTATGGTTTTACTTTTCAGGATTTCCGCCAAGTACGAATGTACGGATATCATCTGTCAGAGCTTTTACGTTTTCCTCGCCGATATAAATCATATGACCGGATTCATATCCTTTGATAAATACTCTGTCCAGAGGGAGATTCGCATGATCCACTGTATGCCATACATAGCCGAATTCCGTGCAGAGATCGAACCATCCGTTTGCAAAGAATGTTCTCATGCCCATTCGTCTTGTCATGGCATTTCTTAACTGTTCTGCTGTTGTTCCTGCGGGAGTAACTTTATCCCAGTCTTTGAAATGCATGCCGAGAGGCTGATACTGTCTGTCAAGCTTTACATTCAGTCTGGGAAGAATATCGCCTGTCAGCGCATTATAGAACAATGTGTCATAGCGGTCAGCTGTCGCGTCATCCCATAAGCCTGTTTTCTCTTCAACAACTTCCGGATAGTGTCTCGGACGTGTCATACGGCCGTCATATCTTGAAACAGACTTTCCGTCTTTTTTAAGAACTTCAATACGGTATGTATCATCATCAATCTTAAGATCATTCTCAATCAGATATTCACGGGATACACCTGTGTAGTAGGAAACACGTTCAATGATATGCTCTCTTTCTTCTGCAGAAAGTCTTGCGCCTTTGTGAAGAGCCAGAACATATTCAGAATCTGCGAAATTCTTTGCTTCCATAACCCATTCGTCAACCGGCTGTTCTGTCGGATGATGATGGAACCAGTGAACACCTGCATAAGTAGGGAAACCGATCACTGACGGTTCACAGTAAATGTTTTCGCCGAAATACTGGCCTACAGTAACCGTATTGCCGATCAGGACCAGACCGTCAAATGCAACACCGTAAACACGGCTCTTTGACATTGTTGCAGCAATGCCAGCAGCAGTGGCAGCGCGTGTGCAGCCATAGGATTCACCAACCAGATACTTAGGAGAAAGTGTACGGTTGTATCTGCGAAGCCACAGTTCACAGAAATTCAGCAGTGCTTCCGCATCCTGTTCAATACCGTAGAACTCCTTCTTGTATTCTTCATCAATCAGAACACCATAGCCCGTGCCGACCGGATCGATCAGAACGATGTCAGCGACATCCAGAAGGCAGTTAGGATTGTCGATCACTTCATAAGGACCGAAGGAAGTGGGACGATCGGGATCACCGTACTTTAATCTTCTTGCACCGAGGAAGCCGGTATGAACATACATTGAAGAAGAACCCGGACCTCCGTTGAAACCGAAGATTACAGGTCTTTCAGCTGTATTTTCCACGTCATCCCTGAAATAAGAATAAGAGAATACGGAAGCGACGGGCTTGCCGTCCTTGCCGTAGAATACATTATCTTCCGATACAGTATGATATTTGATTTCTTCACCGTGAAGGGTGATTGTTCCTGTGGATTCAAAACGTGCAGGCTTGAATTCATCAGCTTTGAAACTTTGCGTTGTATACATATTTTTGTATACCTCCTGTTAATGCTGTAAATTATATGATTGTGTCATATCAGTGTCAAATCACTTGATTAGTGTTCACTGACTGCAGAGCTTCCGTAGATCCATTTTTTAACTGCAGGCACCATATATTTCATAAGGAAATTCAGCGATGGTCCGAAGATCACTGCCATGATCAAAGTTCCCTCTCTTACCGAAAGATCCGCTTTGAGGAAGAACCACAGAGCAATAATCACTGCGATGCAGACATAATCAACCATCTGTCTTGTTTTGCCGAAATTCAGATTCCATGTTCTTGCGGCTGCCATGCATGCGCCTTCGAGAGCCATGCCGATCATACCGGAAGACATGACAAGACTGACTCCGACCGAGGAAACCATTACAAAGCATACAAACAGTACCAGGCGTACAGCATAAAGTGATGGATCAAGAGAAGCATAGATGTTGTAATAGAACAGATTCACCATCTGGCCGAGAAGTACAACCAGAGGAATCTGAAGAAGATACAAAGGATGATAATTCTTTCTCAGAATCAGCATCTGAAGCAGAATGCATGTACCGTTGCAGATCATACCGAGTGTGCCGACTTTTAAAGAAGTAATGCTTGCGATTGTTACAGCTACGGCATCGTATGCACCTGTTCCGATCGCCATCTTCATGCAGCCGGCAGCACCGGAAGCTGTAATCATGAAACCCAGGATTTCCAGCAGAAGATGTTTGATAAAATGTGTCTTGTTCATAAATTCTTCCTCCGTCAGTAGAAGATTCTAATCATTTCCATGAGATTCTTCAATCTTATTTGAGTTTCTGTGAAGCAGAAGTCTATAATGGTTTCGGCTGGTGAAAATATGAATGAAGATAAAGTATATAAGATCATGGTAATCAATCCCGGTTCTACTTCAACAAAGGTAGCGGTGTTTGAAAATGAAAAGAGAATTTTTGAAAACAGTGTTTTTCATGACAGCTCGGAACTGCTGAAACTTGGTTCGATCAATGATCAGCTGGCGTACAGAATGAAATTCACAAACAAGTTTCTTGAAGAAGCAGGTATTCAGGTAAATGAACTGGATGCAGTCGTCGGAAGAGGAGGACCATGTGTTTCCTGCGAAAGCGGATGCTACGAAATCAATGAAAAACTGGTAGAAGATACAAAAGCTGCCAAAGGTGCTTTATATCACTCTTCCATGCTTGGTGTGCAGATGGCCATGGAGTTTCATAAACAGTACGGCATGCCGGTTTATATGGTGGATCCTCCGGTTGTGGATGAACTGGATGAACGTGCACGTATTTCGGGTGTAAAAGGCCTCTATAGAAGAGCTACCTGTCATGTTCTGAATATCAAGGAAACAGCTAAAAGATACGCTGATGAAGTTAACAGAAATTACGAAGATCTGAGACTTGTTGTGGCACATATCGACGGTGGTATCAGTGTGACCTGTCACAGAGACGGAAGAATCATTGACAGCAATGATGCGGGCGGCGGTGAAGGTCCTTTCACCCCGACAAGAATGGGAAGCATGTCTGTGACGGATGTACTGGATTATCTCTTTGACTGTGATCCCGCTGATGTCAGAAAACTCTGCTCGCAGGGCGGCGGTCTTTCTTCCTGGTTCGGCACTTCGGATTCCAGACTCATCAGCAGGAAAGCTGCGGAAGGAGATCCGGAAGCTAAAAGAGTCTGGGAGGCAATGCTGTATCAGTGCACGAAGTGGATTGCGATGATGGCTGCTCCTCTGGACGGCAGAGTTGATGCCGTTGTACTTACCGGCGGACTTCTGAAAATACCGGGAGTCATTGAGTACATGGAAGAACATGTCAGCTGGATCGCTCCGGTAAAGGCTTATCCCGGTGAATTTGAGCATGAATCCATGGCAGGCCATACGCTGCGTGTTCTGAGAGGGGAAGAAGAACTGAAAGTCTATACCGGCGAACCGGTATGGAAAGGATTTGCAGAGTGACAAAGAGAAACAAAGTAACAAAAGAAAGTGTACCCGAAGGATTTACACTTTCACTGGCAGCTGTGGACGCTGTACCGGTGGTATTCTTCGGCATAAACTGTTTCATCATCGGGATGAAATTTCAAAGTGTGCTGTTTATGGCCGGTGCGCTGATGTGCCTTTTCGGAGGCAGCTGCAAAGTCATATGGAAAATCATTGTGTCTGTATGCAGTAAAAATATTTATCCTCTCTTTCTGCAGATGAGAATCTGGATGCCGGCAGGCTTTCTTCTTATGGTAATCTCTGTACTTTCAAGAGGCACTTCTGTCTTCAGCGGACTGATGCATTCAATATGTTCTTTTCCTTCCGCATTATTCTTTGCGGCCGGAGCTGCCGGAATGATTCTGATGGGTGTATTCGCTGTAAAACTTGACAATGCAGATGTGAAAAGCAACTGGATTGAACAGATCACAAACGGTCTTTCCCAGATTGCAGTATTTGCCGGACTTATGTTTCTGTAAACTCATGTAATAACGATGAACGGAGTATTTGAATTTATGAACGAAATGAACAAATGGGTTGCTGTCTGGGGCAATGCGACTTCAATAATCGACCAGAAAGAATGCACATATGCAAAAAACATTACTCTAAGATATCCGATGCGCATGGTTTTTGATGCAAGAGGACTGAGATTCCGTTTCTCCAACCTTACCGGAACAGAGCCGGTAGAACTGCGCTGCGCTTTTGCCAGAGCGGAGGGAGACAGAACGATTGCAGAAGATACATCACGCAGAATTACTGTTGGCGGGAATGATATTATTCAGATTGAACCGGGCTGTGAAGTAACATCTGATGTGCTTTACATGAATGTTCATTCAGGAGATATGTGTTCTGTCAGCATTTATATCAAAGATGCGACACAGATGAATGCAGGTGTTTATCAGCAGGGTCCGCTTTCAAAAGCTGCTTATGCCTACGGTTGTTTTTATGAAAGTGCTGAGCTGCCGATGGATCTGACCAGAAATACAAACTGGTTCTGGTTTCTGAATACTGTGGAAGTTTTAACAGAAGAAAAGAATCACTGCCTGATGTGTTTCGGTGATTCCATTACTGCCCAGGACTGGCCTGATTATCTGGCTGAACGTGCATGGAATGCGGGTTACAGAAATGTATCAGTGATTCGAAGAGCAGTATCCGGTACAAGAATTCTTCGTGAATATCACTGCACGACTTATGCAGCATATGGTCTGAAAGGCGCAAAGAGATTCCCGGTGGAAATCGAGGCAGCAGGATGCGATGAAGTGATTATTCAGCATGGCATCAATGACATTATTCATCCTGTCGGAACAGAAACAAATCCCTGGAGACCGTGGAGTGATCTTCCGACTGCTGAAGAACTGGAACAGGGAGTCAAAGATCTCTATATTGAAAGAGCCCGGGCTAAGGGTATGAAAGTTTACGGCGGAACGCTTATTCCCATTGAAGGGTGGCGTACATATGCTCCTTTCCGTGATGAAATCAAAGATGCTTATAACAGCTGGCTGAGACAAGCAGAAGATACTGACGGATGCATTGACTTTGATAAGGCTGTACGTGATCCTGAAAGACCTTCACGCTTTGCTGAGATTTATGATTCCGGTGACCATCTGCATCCGTCTGCGGAAGGCTATAAGGCGATGGCTTTTGCAGTTCCCGAAGAACTGATTAATTACTGAAAGCAGAAGAGAGTGTAAGCTCTCTTTTATTCAGAAATCATTCGACAAAGCTTGTCGAATGTATGACGTTGGCGTTGAAGAACCAATCATGAACATATATAATATGTACAGGAAAGCACTTTCAATTTGTGCACATTGTAACAGGAGGTAAAAAACAATGAGTTTCCCTAAAGGATTTTTGTGGGGCGGCGCTACAGCTGCCAACCAGTATGAAGGCGGATATCTTTCCGGCGGCAAGGGACCTGCAGTAGCTGATACACTTACAGGCGGTGACGGTATTCATAACATTCCCCGTAAGTTTATCGTTGAACTGGCAGACGGAACACGTGCTACATTCGGCGGACGTGATGAAATTCCTGCCGGTGCAAAGGCAATCATTGATCCCGACACATACTATCCTTCACATGTTGCGACAGACTTCTATCATCATTGGGCTGAAGATATCGCTCTGTTTGCAGAAATGGGTATGAATACATACCGTCTTTCCATCAACTGGACACGTATCTTCCCGAACGGCGATGATGAAGAACCGAATGAAGAAGGTCTGCAGTTCTATGAGAATGTATTCAAGGAATGCCATAAGTACAATATCGAACCGCTGGTAACCATTTATCATTTCGATATGCCTCTGCATCTTGCAAATGAATATGACGGCATGGTTTCCAGACATACTGTTGATGCATTCAAGAAGTACGCTGATACAATTCTGACAAGATACAAGGGACTTGTTAAGTACTGGCTGACAATCAATGAAATCAACATCAACACAAACTTCATGATGAACGGTGTTCATGAACATATCTCAAACAAGCAGAATGCTGAACAGTGCAGATGGCATCTGTTTGTATGCTCTGCATATGCAGTTAAGAGAGCTCATGAAATCGATCCTGAAAACAAGATTGGTCTGATGATTGCTCACGGTGCTACATATCCTTATTCCTGCAATCCTGAAGATGTATGGTGCGAACTGAACGAAGCTCATCACGGAAAGTGGTTCTATGGCGATGTACAGGTTCGCGGTTACTATCCTGCATGGAAGGTAAAGGAACTCGAAAGAGAAGGAATCGTAATCAAGAAGGAAGAGGGAGATGACGAACTTCTGAAGGAAGGTACCGTTGACTTCTACAGTTTCTCCTACTACTCATCTCAGACACACGCTGCTCATCCGGAAGCTCTTGGTGAAACAGCAGGCAATATGACTCGCGGTGTCAAGAATCCTTACCTTTCTGCTTCAGAATGGGGATGGACAATCGACCCTCTCGGACTCCGTATTAACCTGAACCAGATCTGGGACAGATATCAGATTCCTATGATGATCGTTGAAAACGGACTTGGTGCAATTGACGTCAAGGGTGAAGACGGCATGATTCATGATACATATCGTATCGATTACATGAGAAAGCATATCCAGGTTATGAAAGATGCTGTTGAAATCGACGGCGTTGATCTGATGGGATATACACCTTGGGGTCATATCGATGTTGTATCCGCAGGAACAGGTGAAATGAGAAAGAGATACGGTTTCATCTACGTTGACTATGATGATGAAGGCAACGGCGACCTGCACCGTGAAAAGAAGGAATCTTTCTTCTATATGAAGAAAGTTTACGAATCCAACGGCGAAGATCTCGACTGATCAGATAAACTGCTGAAGAACAGGGTCTTATGATCCTGTTCTTTTTCTGTATAATGATTATGAGGTAATACTATGCTGATTCAGTTTAATTTCAGAAATTTCAGATCATACAAAGAAGATGCTGTACTTGATTTTACAGCAACTAAATATACGGAGCACAGCGGTCATATTATTGAGGCCGGAAGAGAAAAAATTCTTCCTGCAGCGGTCGTGTTCGGGGCAAACGGAAGCGGCAAGACAAATCTTCTTCGTGCACTGAAGTTCATGAAAAATCTGATTGATGATCCGGAAACTGCCGATGAATTACGCTGTTTCGGAAACGAAAGCATGCAGGACCATGCATCGCTGTTTGAGGTCTACTTTATCGACGAAAAATCCGGAAAAACATATCGTTACGGATTTATACTCGAAACGAAAAGAATAACTGAGGAGTGGCTGGACGTGAAGTCAAGAACCGGCAAACAGTACAAGCCCGTGATTTCAAGAACAGATCATATCGAGATCAGCGGTATATCGCAAGCGAAGCTTCGCAAAGCAGAAAATGCATGTGAAGATGGACCCGTCCTTCCTTACTGCATCAAAGAATATCCGGAAAAATTTTCTGAAGTCTCTGATTTCTTTTCAAGCCTTGTTTTTATTTCAGGAGAAGATCCGGTCTGTACAGATCTTTCGTCTGTCACCGGAAAGGAACTTCTGTCTTATGTCACTTCATTTGATCCTTCCGTCACAGGTATCCGGATATCTGATCAGGACATCATTGTTGAACGCATGAATTTTGAAATCCCGCTTTCTCAGGAATCCGAAGGTTTCCGCCGAATGCTGGCTCTCTATCCTCGTCTTGAGGATGTTCTGCTGAACGGAAAAATTCTGGCCGCCGACAACCTTGGCTACGGTCTGCATTCTCTGCTCTTAAGAAACATCATTATTACTTTCCTGCATGCTTCCGCAAATCCTCATCATGCCCAGCTCATTATGACAACGCATGATTCCAGACTTTTATCCAATCATGCGGATTGCCTGAGAAGAGATGAAATCTGGTTTGCTTCCAAGAATGAAGCAGGGGAATCCACTCTTTATTCACTTGCGGAATTTGCGGATGAAGACGGGGTAAAGATACGCAAGGACGAGAATCATGAAAAGAATTATATGAACGGCAAGTACGGAGCTGTTCCGCAGCTTGATTACATACGTCTTTCAGACAAATAAAAAGTGTCCTCAGGGACACTTTTTAACTGCTTTGTTCTTACTTGATCAGCTTGAAAGGCTTTACATCCCTGACTGCTTCTTCCGGAGTAATAACAGCATTGTCATGATCCAGGTCAATCAGAATATATTTACTGTTTCCCATACCGGTTTCATGCATATAGGACAGCTGTCTGAAGCCATGTCTTGAAGACATTCTTTCCCAGAGATCATGATTGTCTTTTTCTGTCATTGCGTGAATCATATCGACACACGCAGTATCAATGGCACAGATATCTGTTGAAGAAAGAATACCGACGTTAGGTGTTACAACCGGCTGAGCAGCGACACCTTCACAGTCACAGGATACAGACATGTTTCTCATGACATTAACATAAGTAACATTCCTGCCGAAGAAATCAATTGTACCCTTTGTAGATTCGCAGATCTTTTCCATCAGTTCTTCCTGTACGGATCCCCACGCTCCGGAAGTATTGGCATGAATCTGACCTTTGCCGATGCGGCCGTCAGCACATCCGATACCGATGTTCTTATTGGATCCTCCGAAACCGCCCATTGCATGACCTTTGAAATGTGTCAGTACAAAGAGAGAATCGTAATGTGTCATGGATTCACCAACAGTGATATAGTCAAACCACTTGCCGCCTTTTACAGGAAGCTGTGCAGTACCGTGTTCATCTGTGATATCAACTGTTGTCCAGTCAGCCCAGCCGTTGACCTTTAATGTTTCTCTGTGCTGCTCGGTAGTATAACGGTCACCCTCGTAATATGTATTTGTTTCAATGATCGTGGCATCGGGACATTCCTTCTCGATGACTTCCTTTACCCATGCAGGCGGGATGATATTGGGTCCTTTAGGCTCACCTGTATGGAGCTTTACAGCAATCTTTCCTGTGATATTTGCATTTACTTTTTCATATGCCTTCATAATGCCTTCAGGTGAGATCTGTCTTGTAAAGTAGACAATAGATTCATTACCTGTACGTTCCTCCATAGGAATGTACTTTGATCCGTCGATTGTTGTCATAAATAAATCCTCCTGTATTTATTCTATTACAAAGCAGAATGATTCAATTAAACAAATTTCAATTGAAGTGAAATTATAAACAGCTGTATCAGAGAACTGATACAGCTGTCCGCAGCTACTTCATTTTTTCCTGTGCGCGAAGGGCAAAATATCTTTCCAGATACATCTTATGCACAACGGCAATGACGATCTTTGTCAGTGCAGCTTCTGTCTCGTTTGCATAAGTTCCGGTATACTCGATTTTTTCCTCATCAAACAGATCAAGTATGATCTGCATTTTATCCGTAAAGAAACGATACGCATCTTCAACAGCAGGGAAAGTCGGAACCATGCTGAGGCATTCCCGGATGTTATCCATGGAAAGAACAGTTTTAACACATACAACAAAGATAAAGCCTGCAATCTGATCTCTGGAGTATGTTTTCTTATGGGGGCTGGAAATGATCTTCAGTTTTACATAATTGGATATCATGGACGGTGTAACGTTCATTTCCGGAAAGTCTGAAAAGAAACTGTTGATATACTTCACAACCTGATCGAGGTAAAGACCTACATCAGGGATTTCGTTATAGGCAGGCAGCCGGAAGCTGTGCAGAATATTCGCTGATCTGTTTTCGTACATGCAATTATTTTATCATGCGTGTGTTAACCGTCAATCCTTATCTTCATAACCGTTGACAAGTTATTTAATAACCGCTAATATTAACTTGTAAAGAGTTATTGAATAACCGAATATCCGTTATTCGTTGGAGGTGAATTATGACAACATTGAATCAGGTCATGTATCCGGCAGCCGGAAAACCTGTCTTCCAGTTAAAAGATCCGGTCAGTGCTCTGACACATCTTGGCGGTGCGGTTTGTGCATTCTTTGCCATGCCTGCGCTGCTGATCAAAGCTTCTCGTTACGGATGCAGCGAAAACGAGATGATTGCCTATGCTGTATTCATGATGAGCATGGTAATTCTTTATTCAGCATCGGCAGCCTACCATTCTTTTACATTAAACGGCAGAGCAGCCAGAATCATGAAAAAGATTGATCACTGTTCCATCTTTCTCTTGATTGCAGGTTCCTATACACCGGTTGCAGTTGCAGTTCTTCCGGAAAGCACGGGAATACGTGTATTAACTGCAGTATGGGTATGTGCTGCTGCAGGCATTCTTTTCAAGGCTGTTCTTGTATTTGTTCCAAAGTGGGTATCAAGCGTAATGTATATTGCCATGGGCTGGATCTGCATTCCATTCCTTCCTTCCGTGATCACTGCTTTAAGTACAAATGCGTTCACAGCACTTCTGGCAGGCGGCATTTTCTATACAGCCGGCGGTATCATCTATGCTTTAAAAAAGGATATACTCAAGCTTGCCGACCGCGGTTTCGGCAATCACGAACTGTTCCATTGCTTTGTCCTGGCCGGAAGTTTCTGCCATTTCATATGCTTCTTCAATTATGTCTGCTGCGGCCTTTAAAACATTGAACACTTTTCTTTACGGAAGTATCATTTTCTAAAGAAAGTGAGATAAAACAATGAAAAGACTTGAACTGATTACATGGCCTCAGGCCGAAGCATACTTCAAGGAGAATGATACAGTTATTATTCCCACCGGCAGTATTGAAAGTCACGGAAGGCATATGCCTCTCGGTACTGATTTTCTGATTCCGAACAAGATTCTTGAGCTTTGTGAAACACGGATCAGCGCTTTATGTGCGCCGGCAATGCCTTACGGCTGTACGGAATTTCTGGCACCTTTTCCCGGTACTGTAAATCTTGGACACGATGCTTATTATGCTGTCATGAGCAGCATTACCGAAAGTCTCCGCCAGCATGGCGCAAAGCACTTTATATTTCTGAACGGACATGGCGGCAATAATCCTGTTCTTGACCGTGTAGGTCTGGACCTTTATAAGAAGGGATGTCTTTGTGCGGAAGTCAACTGGTGGATCCTGGTGTGGAATCTCTGCGGTGACTGGAACGGCAATACACCATGGCACGGCGGACATGGGGCAGGTGAGGAAACAGCTGCAGTCATGGCAATTGATCCTTCTCTTGTTGATATGAATGAGATTGACGCTCCCAGTGTACTGACTGATCTCAGCGATGAGATCAAAGGAAGCGGTTTCCGGTCAGTAAGATTCAAAGGATGTGACATTCCTCTCTCTCGCTATACTTCCGATGTAACGGATAACGGCTGGGTTGGTGATGATGATCCGCACTTTGCCACAAAAGAGTGGGGTGAAGAGATGCTCAATGCCTTCGCTGACTGGTTCGCTGAATTTACCGAAGCTTTCGGCAAAGCCGAACTCCCTTGTGCAAAATAAATAAAAAAGAGTCTCTGCATAAAATGCAGGGACTTTTTATGAAGCGAGTTTTCGCTGAAGAATATTGTTGAAGGTATAAAGCCAGATACTGAGTATCAGGATGACGGCAATCTGAAGAAGATAATGATACCAGCTGGAGCTGAAGCCAAGTATTCCGGCTATCATCAGTACCGGATACTGCCACAAGTAGATCTCATATGAATAACGGCTGATTCCCGCACAAAGAATATTATCCATCCATCGTCCGGTACCGTTCTTTCTGATGGAAACGATTTCTATCATTCTGCAGGCGATGATAGTGACAAGTGCCATACCGTATGTGTATACCTGCATTGCAGTTCCGGAAGCATGCAGATAAAGATAAATCAGGATACCGGTATAAACTGCCAGAAGGGTTCCTGCAGCAGCCGGGATCCTTAGATGCATAGAGAGAATATGTATCTTCTCACTGTGAAGAAGGCCTAGGAGAACACCGGCAAAGATAGAGAAAATGCGTGTAAACGTGTTGTAGTAGATATTTGTAAGACTGTTTTCACCAAATACAACAGCAGAAACCGGCATAATCAGGAAGGACAGCAGAGTAACTGCCGCTGCTGCAAGCAGGGCTTTACCTTTACCGCATTTCTGTCGAACTCGGTCATAGCCGGACAGCAGCCACGGCCAGATGAGTTCAAACTGGATCAGGACGGCAATATACCAGAGATGTGTAAAAGGAGAACTTTTTGCCAGCTGTGCAAAGTAGTCTGCATTCATTCTGATCTGCCAGAAATTGTTATATCCAAGAACTACTGAAAGAACTTCTGACTGTGTATTTGCCATTTTTTCCGGAGCTGCCATTGTCATTACACCAATGGTACAGAACATTACAATAATCAGTTCAGGAAACAGTCTGATGAGTCTTTTCTTATAATAGGAAATGACAGAGAATTCATTTTTTTCCAGCGAAGCCATGCCGGATACCGCTGCCAGATAACCGCTGACAACGAAGAAGAGAATGACTCCGAAGAAGCCGCCGGGGACAGCTTTAGGGAAGGTGTGGTAAAGAAGTACGCCGATAAGAGCAATCGTGCGTATTCCGTCCAGGCCTTTGATGCGCCTGTTCTTTTTTACTTTTCTTACCATAGGACCTCCAGATTACGGTACAAATACCTTGCGGGCCTCACGGCGCAGAAGAATACAGTAACGGTTTATATAAGAGTGAATCAGATAAGCATAGTATGCGGAGCCTTCCTCATTCGGATGAAGACCGTCAGCCAGGATCCATTCGCTTCTGTTCGCAAGAGCCGGTGTTTCCCAGTCTATTACAAATACATTCTCATGTCTGTTGGCAACTCTCGTCATGATTTCATTTGAGTCATTGCCGACACCGTAGGTTGTAACGAAGAACACTGTTTTGTGATGTGAGTGCTCAATCAGCCATTCCCAGTCATCTTCATAAGTTTCACAATTCGTTCCCAGAGAGAAAACAAGAACATCACCCAGCTGGTTGTTTTCCTCAAGTTCCTCAAGAGCGTTCATGCCTTCATAGATTGTTCTTCCGAAAACTGCATCGATATTGCCGTTCGGGAATGTTTCGCAAAGTGCGTCAAGAGCGGCAAGTGTGACAGAATCACCGATGATGGTCACACGCATTTCCGAAGAATCTTCGTAATCCCCGACGAATTTTGCAAGACCCGCCGGCGCTTCAAGTACTTCCTGTTTTCGTGCATCAGCAGCCTCCTGCTGTTTTTCCAGCATTTCCTGAATCTCGTCCATCGCTTTCTTAGCTTTGGCAGGTGCAGTGAAAAAACCGAAAATACCGTAAAGGAAAAGAATGCACATGCAGACAGTCATAACTGTATAAATCATTCTGATATATTTGTTTTTCATAAGGTTAAGTCTAACATGATCGCCGCAAATGCTCAATTTCAGTATCACGCATTAAAAAATATTAATTTTGAAATCATCGCAATAAAATAAGTTAGTTTATCTTGACTTAATATGTTTGTTTGCTTAAACTAATGTTTGTTAGATTGAACTAACATGCTTATGCATGCCGGAAGGAGGCAAAATGATGCCGTTAACATTTGCAGATAAAGGTGTGAATTACAAAATCACAAAAGTCGGAGGAAATGCTGAAACGAAAAAGCATCTCGAAGACCTTGGCTTTGTCGTAGGCGGAAACATCATGGTGATTTCCGAAGTAAACGGTGACTTTATTGTCAACGTTAAGGAAAGCCGTATTGCCATTGGCAAAAGCATGGCTGCTAAGATCATGATCTAAAGGGGAGGTCTGTAATGAGTACATTAAAAGATGCAGCAATCGGCTCTACAGTTAGAGTTATCAAACTCCATGGTGAAGGTGCCGTAAAGCGCAGAATCATGGACATGGGCATTACAAAAGGTGTTTCTATTTATGTTAGAAAAGTAGCACCTCTTGGAGATCCTGTTGAAGTAACAGTTCGCAACTATGAACTTTCCATTCGCAAGGATGATGCAGAAAAAATCGAAGTTGAATAACAGAAGGGGTATTTATGGCTGAACAGATTAAAATCGCGCTGGCAGGTAATCCTAACAGCGGTAAGACAACACTGTTTAATGCACTGACAGGTTCCAACCAGTACGTTGGCAACTGGCCGGGTGTTACAGTAGAAAAGAAGGAAGGCAAGCTCAAGGGACATGATGATGTCATCATCGAGGACCTTCCCGGTATTTATTCACTTTCTCCGTATACTCTGGAAGAAGTTGTTTCCAGAAACTACATTATCGGAGAAAAGCCGGATGCAATTCTGAATATTGTAGATGGTTCCAACCTTGAAAGAAACCTTTATCTTACAACTCAGCTCGCTGAAGCCGGTATCCCGATGGTAATTGCCATCAACATGATGGATATTGTAAGAAAGAACGGTGACAAGCTTGATACAGCTGCTCTTTCTAAGAAGCTTGGCTGCAAGATCATTGAAATCTCTGCTCTGAAGGGTGAAAACATCACTGAAGCTGCGGAAGCTGCTCTGGCTGCTGCAAAATCAAAAGCAGCACCGAAGTCTGTTGCTTACGCTTCCAATATTGAAAAGGCAGTAAGCGGCATTGAAACACAGCTGAGCGGTATCGCTGCTGCGCAGAAGAGATGGTATGGTGTCAAGGTATTCGAAAGAGATGAAAAGGTTCTCGAAGAACTCAATCTCTCCGCTGCTGTAAAGGCTGAATGTGAAAAGCTTACAGCTGCTGTTGAAAAGGAAGAAGACGATGATGCTGAATCCATTATCACAAACGGCAGATATGAAGCAATCGCAGACCTTCTCTCAGGCGTATATACAAAGGCTAACGCAGGCCAGATGAGTATTTCCGATAAGATCGATGCTGTTGTTACAAACAGATGGCTCGCTCTTCCGATCTTCGCTCTGATCATGTTCTGTGTATACTACATCGCTGTTACTTCCCTTGGTACAATCGTTACAGACTGGACAAACGATGTTCTGTTCGGTGAATGGATCCAGGGTGGTGTTCAGGGTATTCTGGAAGGCGCCGGTGTCGCTGACTGGATCGTATCTCTTGTTGTAGACGGTATCCTTGGCGGTATTGCTGCTCCTGTAGGTTTTGCTCCTCAGATGGCAATTGTGTTCCTGTTCCTTTCCATTCTTGAAGACTGCGGTTATATGGCACGTGTTGCCTTCATCATGGACCGTATCTTCCGTAAGTTCGGTCTTTCCGGTAAGTCCTTCATTCCGTTCATGATTTCCTCAGGCTGCGGCGTTCCCGGTATCATGGCTACCAGAACAATCGAAAACGAAAAAGACCGTCGTATGACAATGATCACAACGACTGCAATGCCTTGCGGTGCAAAGCTCCCTGTTATTGCTGCAATCGCAGGTTATATCATGGGTGGTGCTTCCTGGGTTGCTCCCTGCATGTACTTCCTTGGTATCGCTGTTATCATCTGCTGCTGCATTATCCTGAAGAAGACAAAGATGTTTGCCGGCGATCCTGCTCCGTTTGTCATGGAACTTCCTGCTTACCATGTACCTTCCGTAAAGGGTGTTCTGCTCCACGTATGGGAAAGAACATGGGCATTCCTCAAGAAGGCCGGAACAATCCTGTTCCTGTGCTGTGCAGTTATGTGGTTCCTTGCTTCCTTCGGTATTGTTGACGGAGTATTCGGACTTGTAGAAGATGCAAACACATCCTTCCTTGCTACACTCGGCAACGCACTTGCATGGATCTTCAAGCCTCTCGGCTTCGGCACATGGCAGGCAGTCGCTTCTTCCATCTCCGGTTTCGTTGCTAAGGAAGGTATCGTATCTACAATGGGCGTACTCTCCGGACTTGGCGAAATTGAAGAATATGAAGCTGAATTCCACAGTGCATTCTCTGCATTCTTCCCGACAACAATCGCAGCTGTTTCCTTCCTGGTATTCAACCTGTTCGATTCTCCGTGCCTTGCAGCTATTTCTACAATGGCCAAGGAAATGGGTAACAGAAAATGGTTCTGGTATGCAATTTTCTTCCAGAATGTTGTATCCTATCTGCTTGCCCTGATGGTTTATCAGATCGGCGGACTCGTAATGGGTCAGGTTGCTTTCGGTATCGGTACAGTTGTTGCAATTGTAACTCTCTGCGGAGCTCTCTATATGCTCTTCAGACCGGATCCGAATAAGAAAGCTGCTTAAGTCTTATTAAGGAATTGTAAAGACAGCGCAGAGCAATCTGCGCTGTTTCTTCGTGAAAGGAGTTATATGGTAACAGAAATCACCTTGAATACACCGGATATTATTGTCCTCTGCATCATTGCAGTTCTGTTTTTCTTCGGCTGCCGAGCTGTTGCAGGCTTTTTCAAAGAAGGCAGAAAAGATCCTTTGAAGAAAAGCACTTATAACGGGAAAGGTGCCTGCCGTACAACAATACGTATAGAAGGAATGATGTGCGGCATGTGCGAAGCGCATATCAATGATGCGATCAGAAAGAATTTTGATATTGAAAAAGTATCTTCCAGCCATGAGAAGGGGGAAGCCGTTGTGATCAGTGCGCATGAAATCAACATGGACAGAGCTGCAAACATCATCGCTGAAGAGGGGTATACTGTTTCCGGATTCCGCAAGGAAAACTACAAAGGAAGGCTGACAAAGGTATGAACAATCTGACTAAGATCACGTATTATATAACTGCTGCTGTTACTTTTCTTATCATGACCGGGTTATTCGGAAGATTATTCGGTGCTCTCAGAAGGCTCTTTCACAGAAAATAACACAATAGCAGAGACCTGAAGAGGTTTCTGCTTTTTAATTATCTTTGCAAAGTGTAGAATAGCCGTATTGAGAAGGTAGTTATATATGAATAACAGAGAAGAAAACATCCGTGCTTTTGAAGCATGGGAGGAAAAGCTGTACGCTTTCAATTTTGCCCTTTCTGTCATCGGAATTGATTCCGTAGCGAATCCTCCGGTACAGGGAAGTGCGCTGAGAAACAGAAGAACTGCATACCTTGCAGGTGAACAGTTCAGCCTGCAGAATGATCCGGCTAATTTCGATGTCATGGAAGCACTCCTGAAAGAGGAAGATCTCGATCCGGTATTAAGACGAAGAGTGGAAATGCATTACAAGAATGCATCACAGCTCCACAATGTTCCGAAAGAACAGTTTGTGGAATATCAGCGAATTCTTTCCGAAAGCGAGCAGGCATGGCTGAAGTACAAGCCGCTGAATGACTGGAACAGTTATTATCCGTATCTTGAAAAGCTTGTTGAAGCACATAAGAACCTGTACAGATGCAGGAATGATGAACGTCCTTTGTACGAACAGATGCTGGATGATAATCAGCCGGGATGGGACAGCGGAAAATATAATGCATTCTTTGATGCTGTAAAAGCAAGACTGGTTCCTCTGATCAGAAAGGTGACGGAAGCAGAACAGATCGATGACTCCTGCATACGCGGATATTTTGACGTTGAAAGACAGCGCAGGTTCATGAAGCATATTACTGATTATGTCGGCTTTACACCTGACTGGGGAAAGATCAGTGAATCCGAGCATCCTTTAACTTCAGGTGTTTCCCAGGGAGATATTCGATTTACAACAAAATACAGAACATATAATGTCATTAATGCAGTCACTTCCACCATCCATGAGTCCGGTCATGCATGGTACAGTCATAACATGAATCCCGATTATGACGGGACCATTCTCTGTCATGTCTCAGCCGGCATGCAGGAATCCCAGTCCAGACTTTGTGAGAATCATCTGGGCAAGAGCCGGGCATTCTGGGAATACAACTATCCTTATCTGAAGGAAGTGTTCCCGGAATTCAACAGTGTTGATTTTGAGACATTCTACAGAGCTGTATGCAAAGCAGAGCCTTCCGAAGTCAGAACAGAAGCAGATGAACTTACATATCCGCTGCATATTGTGATCAGATATGAAATCGAAAAGATGATGTTCAGTGACAGCTGTGACATTTCCAAGCTGAATGAAGTATGGAACCGGATGTATAAAGAATATCTTGGTGTGGAGGTCAGTGATGATACACATGGTATTCTTTCAGATATGCACTGGCCTTATGCATACTTCGGATACTTCCCGACTTATGCTATCGGATCTGCTTTCGCTGCCCAGTTCGTCCATAAGATGAATACTGAAATCAATCCTGATGAACTGATGAAAGCAGATAGATATACAGAAATCATCGGCTGGATGAAAGAACATATTCATACATACGGAGCAATGCTGAGTGCGGATGAAACAATTGAGAAATGCACCGGTGAAGCCTTCAACGTAAATTATTATCTCGATTATCTGGAAGAAAAGTATACAGAACTGTATCACTTGAAATAAGAAAGGAACCTATTATGAATTTCAATGAAATCACCTACACGCGTCCTGATCCTGATGCACTGAAGAAGGAGTATGAAGCATTAACCAGGAAACTTGTCAGTGCAAAGAGCTTTGAGGAAGCTCATGAAGCCTTCCTTGAAGAAGACAAGCTGGAACGAAAAGTCATGACACAAGGACAGATCGCCATGATCAGAAGAGACATCGATACAAGAGATGCTTATTATGCAGAAGAAGCAAAGTTCTGTGAATCAATGATGCCTGTGCTTGAGGAATATACACTTAATTTCTCCATGGCTCTGATGAACAGTCCGTTCAGAGCGCAGTTCGAAGAGAAGTACGGAAAGCTTCTTTTCCTGAATAATGAGATCGCTATGAAAGCTTTCAAGCCTGAACTGATTCCTGCAATGCAGAAAGAAAATGCACTCGCTTCCGAATACGAAGACCTGCTGGCTTCCGCTAAGATTCCGTTTGAAGGAAAGACATATACACTGTCACAGATGACACCGTTTATGAATGATCCTGATGACGAAAGAAGACTTGCAGCATGGAAAGCAGAAGGCGGATGGTACAAGTCTGTTCAGCCGGAAATGGACAGAATCTATGATGAGCTGGTTGCGTTAAGAGATCAGATGGGCAGAGATCTTGGCTACGACGGATATACCGAACTCGGATACTACCGCATGCAGAGAAACTGCTACACAAAAGAAGACATTGAAAAGTTCCATACAGCTGTTCAGAAATATGTTGTTCCTGTAGCTGAAGAAATCTACAAGCGCCAGGCTGAACGTCTCGGCAAGACGTATCCGCTTTCATTCGCTGATGCAGCAATGGAATTCCGCTCCGGCAACCCTGCACCTCAGGGCACTCCGGATGAGCTTGTAGATGCCGCAGGAAGATTCTATGACTGGCTTTCTCCGGAGACATCGAAGTTCTTCAGGATCATGAGAGAAGGCAGCCTGATGAATCTGCTTTCTACTGAAGGAAAGAGAGGAGGAGGCTACTGCACCGGTCTTCCGGACTATCAAGTACCTTTCATCTTCGCAAACTTCAACGGCACACAGGGAGATGTTACTGTTCTTACCCATGAAGCAGGACATGCATTTGAAGCATGGATGAATGTCAGCAGAATTCCTCTTTCCTATATGTGGCCTTCCTCCGAAGCCTGCGAAGTACATTCCATGTCCATGGAATTTTTCGGTGAAGCATTCGCAGAAGACTTCTTCGGCAAAGATGCACGCAAGTTCCTCTACAGTCATCTTTCAGGTGCACTGACCTTTATTCCTTACGGAACTCTCGTTGATCATTTCCAGCACGTTGTTTATGAAAAGCCGGAAATGACACCTGCCGAAAGACACGCAGTCTGGAAGGAACTGATGGGTGTTTATATGCCTTGGATGAAGCTGGATGGCGAGATTCCTTTCTACGCTGACGGTGAACACTGGCAGCTGAAGCATCATATCTATTCCAATCCTTTCTATTACATCGATTACTGTCTTGCACAGACTGTTTCTCTTGAATTCTGGGCTATGATTCAGGAAGACAGAGAGAATGCCTGGAAACACTATATGGCATATACAGAACAGGGCGGCAGTGCAGTATTCACAGAACTGCTGAAGAATGCAGATCTGGAATCACCGTTTGATGAAGAAACATTAAAGGGTGTATGCGAAAAGGCAGCGAAATATCTGGAAGAATTTGATCTGACAGGAATTGAATAATATCGCAGCTGATAAAAAGCACTTCGTATGATAACGAAGTGCTTTTTTCATACTCAGTCAATGTCGTCGCCGTTGGATGCAATAACTTTCTTGTACCAGTAGAAGGAATCCTTGCGCTTTCTTGAAAGATCACCGGTTCCGTCATCATATTTATCAACGTAAATGAAGCCGTATCTCTTTCTCATTTCACCTGTACCTGCCGAAACAAGGTCGATGCATCCCCAGGGTGTATAACCCATAAGATCTACATGGTCTTTTTCTACAGCATCTCTTAATGCACGAACATGTTCTCTGAGGTACTCAATTCTGTACGGGTCATGAATGGAACCATCTTCTTCAATCTGATCGATCGCACCCATGCCGTTTTCCACAATCATCAGCGGAATCTGATATCTGTCATAGAAATTATTCAGAGAAACACGAAGTCCTACAGGATCAATCTGCCAGTCCCACGCGGTTCTTTTAAGATAAGGGTTCACACCGCCGATCGATACATTTCCTTCCAGCTGCTGCACAGGTTTTTCGCCTTCAATAGCTGAGAAATAATAAGAGAAAGCAAGGAAATCAACTTTGCCCTGGGCAAGGATTTCATCATCACCGGGTTCGGTTGTGAAATGACCGTTGATTCTCTCCTGATATGCAGTACATGTATTTGTATATCTTCCTCTTACATGTACATCAGCGAAATAATATGTTGCAAGCATCTTGTCTCTGGTCAGAACATGATCGTAAGGGTTACAGGTACTTGCATAAGTCAGAGGATAAATAATCATGCATCCGATCCTGAAATCAGGATTGATTTCATGACCGAGCTTTACTGTCAGAGCAGACGCAAGAAGCTGATGATGTGCAGCCTGCAGTTTTACATCAGCAGGATTCTCATCATCTCTGTAGACAATACCTGCCTGATGCCAGGGACGTCCGGAAATGCAAAGAGCATTGATCTCATTGAATGTAAGCCAGTACTTTACTTTATTTTTATATCTTCTGAATACAGTATCAGCATATTTTACGGCAAAGTCGACAAGTTTTCTGCTTCTCCAGGAACCGTATTCTTTAACAAGATGCAGCTGCATCTCATAATGATGCAGTGTTACTACCGGCTCAATGTTGTATTTTGCAAGTTCATCAAATACATCATCATAGAACTGCAGGCCGGCTTCATTGGGCTCCTCTTCATCACCCAGCGGATAAATACGTGAAGGGGCAATGGACATGCGGAAACATTTGAATCCCATTTCTGCAAAAAGGGCAATATCTTCCTTGTAGTGATGATAAAAGTCTGTTGCTTCATGAGAAGGGTAGAGCGCACCTTCCATGACTTCATCATCAATCTGTCTCTGGACACCATGGCGTGCACCGCGTTCAACATCCGCGATGGAAAGGCCTTTTCCGCCTTCATTCCATCCTCCTTCATACTGGTTCGCTGCTGTCGCACCTCCCCAAAGGAAATCTTTTCTCAGTTTCATACTTTTCTCCTTCTGTTAATTTCTGTGTTCAACTGTCTTGATCAGTTTTGTAAAATAAATCATTCTGTATACAGCTGCCGCAAGCATTCCGGCACCGGCTGCTGCAAGCATGAAGCGAATCAGAATCATAGCATATGTCATCAGTTCGTTTCTGAAGGATGCAAGATTCAGAATAAAGGCAAGCACAATCAGAAGCGCACCTACAAGGAAATACACAATTCTCTTCAATCTGTCTCTGTTTCTTTCCAGTTTCAGCAGTTCAAGGGACGGAGGATCCGTTTCCGCAGGCTGGTTCATTGCCTTCCTTACAGGAATAAACAGAAGATGTGCGGCCAGATACAGCAGAATTCCTGCAATCAGAAAAACCCCGGCTGCAAGAAGTGCATTACGCACACCGTTTTCAGTTCCTTCAAGATATGCTCTGGCAAAGATAAACACACCGAGTGCTGTAATGATCAATGCAATCGCTGCAGCTTTTCGTGAAGCGTGTCTTTTGATGGAACGAATCAGCTTTTCCATCTTTTTCATATCCCGGGGACGTGGACCTTCATGCGGCATATTCGCAGGCATTTCATGATCTTTTTTATTCATATACGATATTCTCCTGTCATGCATTATAGCATCAGTCAGGAAATGAATGAAACACGCTCCGCAATATTGGCTTCCTTATTTTTAAAACAGCTTTAAAATAAGTTCTTTTCATTTTTTTCTTACGCAAACGCTTTCATTATTTTTGTGAAAAAAATCTTTTTTTATGTCTTTTCAAATCAAATACACATTCGTTTTAAAAGGTGTACAATCAGTGCCGTATGTATACATTATTGTTTGTGTTCTGGCTCATATTAAACCAGAAAGTAACTCTGGAAATCGTGATATTCGGTATTGCTGTTACCGGTCTTACAGGTGCACTTATGAACGTTCTGTTTGATTACAGCATTCACAAGGAACTGCGCTACTTGAAAAAAGTTCCGCTCTTTGCACTTTATGTTCTGGTCCTGGTCAGGGAAATCGTAAAGAGCAGTATCAACATGGTACGCATTATCTTTGATAAGAGCGTCAAGGTTGAACCTACACTTGTAACATTCCACTCCGGACTGAAGACTGAATTCGGCAACTTCCTGCTTGCGAATTCCATTACTTTGACACCGGGTACGATCACAGTAGAAGCGTACGAGGATGAACTTACCGTTCATTGCCTCAGAAGGGATTTCCTGGATACAGATGAGAATTCTGTTTTCATCCGTTATATCAGAAGAATGGAGAGTAAATGATGGAAACCTGTACTGTTGTTCTGCTTAAGATTGTATTTGCTGTTCTGGTCTGCGGCATTTTCATGGGGCTGATCAGAACTGTCAGAGGACCGAGAAGGGCGGACAGAATTGTTGGTATCAATCTGGTCGGATCTTTCTCTACTGGTGCGATTGCACTGCTTGCAGTGCTTCTGCAGGAGTCATGGCTTCTGGATATCTGCATTGTATACTGTCTGATGTCCTTTCTTGCTGTCGTGATTCTTGCCAAGATTTCAATCATCGAGAAAGACAGGAGGGAAGAAGATGATTAAGTTAGTGATCGGCGGAATTCTGCTGGGCATCGGCTGTCTTCTCAGTCTTGCGGCGGTTCTCGGTGTATTTGAATTCCGTTTCGTTATCAACAGAATGCATGCAGCTGCGATTGTGGATGCTGCATCTCTTCTGTTCATTCTGACGGGGCTGATGGTTATCTCCGCAGATATGAACTATATTCCGAAACTTCTGCTTGTACTTGCTTTCCAGTGGATCGGCAGTCCGATCGCATCACATATGGTTGCTCGTCTGGAAGTGGAAGTTGATAAATCTGCTGACAAGCATATGAATCAGGAGCGTATATGAACTATATAGAAATTATTCTGCTGCTGATGGTGGTAATTACAGGATTTGCCACATGTGTCAGCAGGAACCTAATGACATCTGTCATCATCTTCATGGCTTTCAGTGTCATTATGTCCATTATATGGGCTATGCTTGAAGCTCCCGACCTTGCAATTACAGAAGCTGCAGTCGGTGCAGGTATCTCAAGTATTCTGCTCTTTATTACATTGATGCGGATCAAAGCAAAGAAGGATATGGAAAATGGCGGAGAATAAGAAGAACTGGTTCAGCCAGTGGGATGAAGGAAACTTCGATCTTACTTCTCTGGCTGCGGGAGATATGCATAAAGCTGATCTTCCGGAAGAAAAGTCTTCAGAGGAAGTAACATATCATCATCTTCGTTCAGTCGGCAGACTGGAGAGAAATTTCTTTGCAAAGATCTATCCGGTTATGACATTTATCCTGGTTTCAATGATGATCTTCTTTTTCTTCTACATTGTCTCTCAGATGCCGGCCTTCGGTGATCCGCAGAGTCCGGCAAATGCTTCCGAAGTCATCAGAAGATATATTGAAGACGGTCTGAGCGAAACCGGTGCGGTAAATATCGTTGCCGGTGTCATTCTGGATTATCGTGCTTTCGATACACTGGGAGAATCACATGTGCTGTTTACTGCATCCCTGGTTGTTACTCTTCTGCTTTTCAGAAGACATGAAGAGAATGAGGATGAAGACACACGAAAGATCATGGAGACTGATACGATCCTGAAAGTGACTGCCAAGGTTCTGACACCTTTGATTGTCATGTTCGGTATCTATGTTATCCTCTGCGGCCATCTGGGTCCGGGCGGCGGTTTCTCCGGCGGTTCCATTATCGGTGCTGCGCTGATTCTTTATTCCGTAGCATACGGTCCGGAACGACTGAAGAACCTGATCACAATCAGAAGATATAAAACCATTGTTCTCTGTGCTCTTGGTTTCTACAGCTTTGCAAAGTGCTATTCCTTCTTCTGCGGTGCAAATCACCTGGAAACAATCTTCAGTACAGGAACACCCGGTGCGATTCTTTCCGCCGGACTGATTCTGCCTCTGAATATCGCTGTAGGTATCGTCGTTGCACTTACGATGTACGGTTTCTACTGCTACTTCACAAGGAGGACAATCTGATGCTTGAAATCCTATGGAACAATCGTATTGAATGTGCGGCAGTTATGCTCTTTGCCATCGGCTTTGCAACGCTTCTGCTGAACCAGAATATGATTAAAAAGATTATCGGTCTGAATATCATGGACAGTGCTTGCAACCTGTTCCTGACTTCCATCGGCTATATTTACGGATGCACAGCTCCGATCGTCGTAAACGGAAGTACATCAGTTACGGATTATATCAACCCTCTGCCGGCAGGTCTTGTACTGACCAGTATTGTTGTAGGCGTATCCGTTACTGCTGTCATGCTCGGACTGACGTATAAAATGTATTCTCATTATCACACATTAAATCTGAATGAAGTCTATGACATCATTCATGAAAAGGAGGCAAAGCAGTTATGAGTTTCGTACTGAATTTTCCTCTGTTTATGATCGTTTCCTGTCTGTTTTCTTCTGTGCTTTCAAATATTCTTCATCCAAAGACAGCAAGAAACCTGACATTATGCCTTACTTTTACCATCACAGTACTGAATGTTATTATTCTTGGCTATGTCATGGGGCAGGGTCAGACATTTACGTACATGATGGGTCATTTCCCGCACCCGTGGGGCAACGAGCTGCGAATCGGTACGATTGAAGCTTTGTTTGCAGCAATCTTTGCTTTTGTTCTGTTCCTGACGCTGCTTGGCGGCAAACAGAGCATTAACGAAGGAATCCGCAGTGACAAGGGCAATCTGTATTATGCTCTGTGCGACCTTGTCATGAGCTGTCTGCTTGTGCTGGTCTATACAAATGATATCTTTACCGGCTATGTATTCGTTGAAATCTGTACACTGGCATCCTGCGGTATTCTGATGATCCGTGACAACGGGCAGACGATTGCGGCAGCGATCCGTTATATGGTATTTGCACTGATCGGTTCAGGCTTGTTCCTGTTCGGTATCGTATTCCTTTATAACATTACCGGAAATCTTCTGATTCCTGATCTGAACGAATCGGTTCTTGCTTTATGGGAAAGCGGTCAGTACAGACTTCCTCTTTTGGCCGCTATGTGTTTTATCTCAATCGGCCTTGCAATCAAGAGCGGCCTGTTTCCGTTCCATTTCTGGATGGCGGATACCTATGGTGAAGCGGTGCCTGCTTCTTCCGGCATTCTTTCCGGTGTCATTTCAAAAGCATATATTTTTCTTCTGATCAAGATTATCAGAGATGTCTTCACTGTGGAAATCTTCCAGGCATCCGGTATATCGAACATTATCTTTGTCATGGCGATCTGCGGTGTTGTCATGGGGTCTGTCAGTGCAACAAGAGAAAACAACATCTCTAAGATGATTGCTTATTCCTCTGCAGCACAGATCGGCTACATCTACATGGGAATCGGTCTTTCGACAAATGCAGCATTAACTGCTTCTCTTTTCCAGATCGCAGCGCATGCAATCACAAAGCCTGCTTTATTCCTTGCGTCCTACCGTCTGTCATTTGTTTCGGCAGGTGCAAAGAAGTTCAAGCACATACAGGGTGCTTCAAGGCGTGATCCGTTTGCGGCTATATGCTTCACACAGGGCGCTCTCAGCATGGTGGGTATCCCGCTGACAGCCGGATTTATTACAAAGTTCCTCTTCGGTACTGCAGCCTTCGGACATGGCGGACTGAAACTGGTTCTTACACTGGTTACTCTGATTATTTCAACGGTTCTGAATACAATCTACTTTACAAAGACGATTATCAGAATCTATACATCAACGGAACATGATATTCAGGTTCCGGTTCGCGCTGAATATGCTGTTTCAGGCGTGTTGTTTATGATCATCAACTTTGCTCTTGGTATTATGTCAAGCTCGATTATCGGCATCATTACCGAAGGCATTCTGTTATTCTGAGGGAGGGGATTTAAATGAATATCTTAATGATCATCGCTGTGTTCCTGCCTATGGTCACCGGTGCTGTTCTTCCTTTTGTCCGTCTGGGCAGCAGAAAGAACAAGCTTGCACTGACTGGTGCAGTATTAGCAGCTGAAGCTGTGATTGCTGTAATTCTCGCAGCCGGTACATCAAACGAATTTACACTGTTCTCCATGACGGAGATTCTTACGGTTTCACTGAAGATTGACAATCTGTCAAGACTGTTCCTGATTGTCTTCAGTTTCGGATTCCTGCTTGCGGGAATATTCGCATTCAAATATACAGAGCATGAAGAAGCAGAAGGCTCTTTCAAAGAAGAAATGTTCTATGCTTTCTATCTGCTTACACTTGGGGCAATGATCGGTATTTCGATGGCACACAACCTTGTTGCCATGTATCTGTTCTTTGAACTGGTTACGATTCTTTCCATGCCCCTGGTTCTATTTGAAAAAACAGAGCAGTCCATCAACGCTGCATTGAAGTATCTCTTCTATTCAGTAGGAGGTGCTTTCATGGCTTTGTTCTGTATCTTCACACTTGCTCAGTACACAACAACACTTGAATTTGTCAAAGGCGGAACACTGGACACTGCTCTTGTGGAAGGTCATACAGGTCTGGTGCTTGCAGCAGTATTTGCTGGTGTTGTAGGTTTCGGTGCCAAGGCCGGCATGTACCCGCTTCACGGCTGGCTGCCTACAGCCCACCCGGTTGCACCGGCACCTGCTTCTGCAGTTCTTTCCGGTCTGATTACAAAAGCAGGTGTACTCTCCATCATCAGAGTCATTTACTTTGTTGCAGGTCCGGAATTCCTCGCCGGTACATGGGTACAGATGGTATGGATCGGTCTCTCACTGATTACTGTCTTCATGGGTTCCATGATGGCATACAGAGAAAAGGTACTGAAGAAACGTCTTGCTTATTCTTCCGTATCTCAGATCTCCTATGTTCTTTTCGGACTCTTCCTGATGAATGAAATTGCGCTGAAGGGCGCATTGATGCAGATTGTATTCCACGCAACTGTCAAGGTCGGGCTCTTCCTGTTTGCAGGTTCCATTATCTTCAATACACACTGTCACAATGTTGATGAACTTACAGGCTTCGGCAAGAGCATGCCTGTGACATTTATCTGCTTTACAATGGGTTCTCTTTCACTGATCGGTATTCCTCCGTTTGCAGGCTTTGTATCCAAGTGGTATCTGGCAAAAGGCGCACTGGCTTCCGGAATTGCTGTTTACAGCTACCTCGGACCGGTTGTCCTTCTGCTCTCAGCTCTGCTTACAGCAGGATATCTGCTGCCTGTTACCATTCACGGTTTCTTCCCCGGAAAAGATTTCAAGGCAGAAAAGAACTACTCTGAAGGCGGCATGCTTATGAAAGCTCCGCTGATGATTCTCGCAGCACTCGCACTTCTGATGGGCGTATGCGGCGGTTTCCTGTCTCCTTTCTTTGATGCAGTTGTCAGTGCGGTGATCTGATCATGAACGCATGGCTTCTGCTTGCTGTGATACTTCTTCCGATCATCGGCGGCGTCGCTGTTTATACACTGAAGGACAGAAATGATCTTCACTTTGTCACGATGTTCCTTGTACTGGCAACATCTCTTGGTGTATGGTTCCTGATCTTCTCGGTAGATGAAACACAGTCATATGAACTTCTTCGGTTTACGGATCAGCTTGTATTCAAGCTGAGCTTCGACAGACTGGGCAAGTTTTTTGCGGGGATTGTTTCTGCGCTGTATCCTCTTACAACTTTGTATGCTTATGAATATCTGGAGCACGATGAAGAACAGAACGGGTTCTTCCTGTTCTTCCTGATTGCATACGGAGTTACGATCGGTGTAACAATGTCTGCTGATTTCTTTACTTTATACTGTTTCTATGAAATGCTGACACTCAGTACGATGCCGCTTGTTCTGCATGAAAAGAACAAGCAGTCTGTACGTGCAGCAAGAACGTATCTTTATCTGTCCATCGGCGGAGCATCGCTGGCATTTGCGTCAATGGTATATGTGACGGCATGCAATAATGTTCTGGAAAAGACTGCTCTTACACAGCTGTTCTACCTTGTCGGTTTCTTCGGCTTTGGTGTCAAGGCAGCAATCTTCCCGGTACATTACTGGCTTCCGAAAGCTTCTGTGGCACCGACTCCTGTAACTGCGCTGCTTCATGCTGTTGCGGTTGTCAAGGCTGGTGTATTCGCTATTATCCGTCTGACTTACTGTATTTACGGCACCGAACTTCTGCGCGGTACGTTTGCACAGTATATTGCCATCGGTTTTGCGATCTTCACGATTTTCTTCGGTACTGCCAAAGCAGTGAAGGAAACACATTTCAAGAGAAGAATGGCATATTCCACAGTTGCGAATCTTTCCTATATTCTCTTCGGTGTACTTCTGATGAATACGCAAGGACTCACTGCCGGACTGCTGCACATGGCATTCCACGCGGAAATGAAGATTCTGCTCTTCTTCTCAGTAGGGTCTGTCATGCATCATACCGGAAGAGAATATATCTACGAAATCGACGGAATCGGAAGAAAAATGCCAGTTACATTCCTTTGCTATCTGACAGGTGCTCTGGCGCTGACTGGTATTCCTCCGTTCTCCGGTTTTGTATCAAAAGCTTATCTGCTGATGGCAGGTATTGCGGATGGTACAGCAATCGGTATTACCGGTACTGTTGTATTGCTGATTTCTGCTCTTCTGACAGCGATTTATACGCTGACGACTGCACGCCGTGCTTTCTTCCCTGACAAGAATTCTGATCTCAGCGGTATTGATGAAATACATGAATGCGGCTGGAGAATGCGTACTGTGATGATTGTTCTGGCTTGCGGTATTCTTGTGACAGGTCTTTGTGCAGGAAGTATCGCATCATCCGCGGCTTCTGCAGCTGAAATGATTTCGAGGTGGTTATGATGATACTGACAACGGTGCTTCTTCCGATGTTCCTTGCGGTCACCGGTTATCTTCTTCTGCATAAAGATGAAGAAAAGTATTACATTTATACGATGGTTTCCAATGTCATCGTATTTGTTCTGACAGCAGTTCTGTTGTTTATGCCTGCATCCTCTGCTTCGATTGAATGGGTATGTGATCTTGGCATCCATCTTGAAATCGACGGATTCCGGAAGCTTTATTCACTGATTATCAGTTTCATGTGGATGATGACTATGCTCTTGTCTTATGACTATTTCAGGCATCATCACAATCTTTCACGTTATTACTTCTTCAACCTGATGACAGAAGGGGCAACACTTGGTGTATTCATGGCCTCCGATCTCTATACTGCACTTGTATTCTTTGAGATCATGTCATTTACTTCCTTCCCCTGGGTTATCCAGGAAGAAACAGACGGGGCAATTCGTGCAGCGAACACATATCTTGCTGTAGCGGTAATCGGCGGTCTGACAGCTTTGATGGGTCTGTTCCTGATTTCTCATGAACTAGGAACACTTACATTGAGCGAACTTTATCCTCTGGCATGCGCTTCGGAGCATCAGGGTATTCTCTTTATTGCCAGCTGCTGTGTGCTCGTCGGTTTCGGTGCGAAAGCCGGCATGTTCCCGCTGCATATCTGGCTGCCGAAAGCACATCCGGTCGCTCCGGCACCTTCGAGTGCTCTGCTTTCCGGTGTTCTTACAAAGTCCGGTATCTGGGGTATTCTGGCAATCACTGTCAATATTTTCCGTTATGACGTGAAATGGGGTACTTTGATTCTTCTTCTTGGTACAGTAACGATGTTCCTGGGGGCATTGCTTGCTTTGTTCTCAATCGATCTGAAACGAACACTTGCATGTTCTTCCATGTCACAGGTCGGATTCATTCTTGTTGCAGTAGGCATGATGGTTCTTCTGAAAGAAGAGAATGCGCTTGCGGCAAGAGGGGCGATTTTGCATATGCTGAACCATTCACTCTTCAAGCTGGATCTCTTTATGAGTGCCGGTGTTGTCTATATGAATGTTCATAAACTGGATCTGAATGAAGTAAAAGGATTCGGCCGCAACAAGCCTTTCCTGATGATCTGTTTCCTTCTGGCTGCTGCCGGTATTGCCGGTATTCCTTCACTGAACGGTTATATCTCAAAAACACTGATTCATGAAGCAATCGTAGAAGGAACAGGTGAATACGGATATCTGAAGATCATTGAATGGATCTTCCTGATTTCCGGCGGACTTACACTTGCGTATATGACAAAGCTGTTTGTATGTCTGTTCCTGACGGACAATCCGAAGTTTGCTGAAAAGAAAAAGTATATGAGTATTTCTTCTTACATTGCACTCGGTTCATCAGCTGTGATTCTTCCTGTGCTTGGTCTGACAGCTTCCTCTTCAATGATGGCAATTGCTGAAAAAGCGATGCCTTTCTTTGCCGGAGCTGAACTGGAACATCATATTGAGTTCTATTCTCTTGAAAATCTCAAGGGAGGTATTATTTCGATCGCAATCGGTGTTCTGATTTATTTCCTGATCGTACGTAAATTTATGATCAAAGACGGAGTATATGTTGATCTCTGGCCGAAGAAACTTGACCTTGAAGATCTGATCTATCGTCCGGTACTGCTGAAAGTACTCCCTGATTTCTTTGGCGGAATCTGCTCATTGTTTGCCGAAAACAAGATCAGCGGACTGATGTTCAAAGCAGCACTTGAAGGGACAGGCAGAATCTCGGAACTCTTCGCAGAAAATAAAATTACTGCATTCCTCTACAATTTCTCCGTTCGCTTTACAGGTATTCTTTCCCGTGTTGTGGACGACAGCGTTGACTTTGCAGTTCTTGTCTTCAGAAAGACAATATTCCGCCCGAACCGTATTCCTGCACAGGATGACGAAGAGAATTCTCTTTCTTATCATACAGGTTCAGTTCTTGATGCTTTATTCCCTTCATCCAAAGGAAAGCATTACCGTGCGCGTACTGCATACAACTTTGCAAGTACTCTGACAGATGAAACTCACCAGATGACAGACTCTTTGTCTTTCGCCCTGATGACTATGGCATTGATGATTGTTCTGACTTTCATCTATGTACTTGTTCTTCACGTTCAGTAATCATATTTAAACTGCTGTATCAGTCAATACAGCAGTTTTCATGAAAGAAGGTATTTATGAATGTATTGAAATCAACATGCAAAGACTTCAGAGTTCTGCTGAAATGGTTTGCCGTTTCTGTCATTACAGGCATTATGCTCGGTCTTGCCGGAGGGTATTTTGCCCAAAGCATTACAATTGTCACTGCTTTCAGAAAATCACATGAATGGATGCTGTGGCTTCTTCCTGCAGCAGGTATTCTGATTACCTGGCTATATTCATTTGATCGTTCACACAGCAGTACTAATACAGTATTCGAAGGTGTCCTTCACGGAAAACCTGTATCACTGCTGATGGCACCGCTGATCGTTGTTTCAACAATCCTGACGCATGCATTCGGAGGGTCTGCCGGACGTGAAGGGGCTGCTCTTCAGCTTGGCGGCAGTCTTGCCGGAGGGGTGGGAAAACTTCTGAAACTCAATGACGATGATCAGAAAATCATCCTTATGAGCGGCATGGCGGCGGGATTCTCTGCATTATTCGGAACACCTCTGACAGCAGCATTCTTTGCAATAGAGGTTACTGAAATCGGCACACTGCAGTACGCTGCTGTTGTACCATGTGCATTCTCTGCACTTATTGCGAAGATGACTGCTTCCATGATCGGAACAGAAGGAGAAGCCTTTCTGATTCCTGCGGGCATCACCTTCGACATCAGAAATGCCCTGATGATACTTGTACTTGCACTGCTTGCATGCTTTACCGGTGTGATTTTCTGTAAAGTTCTGCATACAGTTGAGCATTATTCACATCAATGCATCAAAAATGCTTATCTTCGCGCAGCCGCAGGCGGTGCTTGTGTGGTATTGCTGGCAAAGATTCTCAATACCGGAGATTATCTTGGTGCAGGTATGAATATTATTGAACTTTCCTGCGAAGGGGAGGTATTCCCGCTGGCGTTTGTACTGAAGATGATCTTCACTTCGCTTACTCTCGGTACAGGATACAAAGGCGGTGAAATTGTACCTACACTCTTTATCGGAGGAACCTTCGGCGGAACTTTTGCTTTAATCACCGGAATGAATCCTGCTCTTTGCACATGCAGCGGCATGGCTGCAGCATTCTGTGCAGTTACCAACTGTCCGGTATCATCGCTGTTTCTGAGCTTCGAATTATTCGGCTTTGAATATATGCCTTTTTTCCTCATATCGGTAGCTGCTGCTTATCTGATGTCAGGCGATACGGGACTTTATCACAGTCAGATTCTGAAGTATTCAAAAACTGACCTTTCGCTGTCGGAAGTACATACCGCAGAATAAACAACTGCTGAATCCTGTTAAGGGTTCAGCTTTTTTTCTGATTATTATGATTTATTGTAAGCGTTAACATAAACAAAAGTCATAGTTCGATCCTTTCGTTATAGTCAAAATGACTATTATATTAGTCATTTTGACTATACTTATTTTAATTCTTGTAGTATAACTTTGAACAACAGCCGCAAGGGGGGCTGTTTTCATGAAAAAAATAAAAGATTTCTTCAAGAAAAAAGATGTCGTTATTTCCTCGAAACGATATCTGATCGATGCAATGAGTGCTATGGCTAGAGGTTTGTTCGCTTCTTTGCTGATCGGCACAATTGTGTCGACAATCGGCAAACAGTTTTCAATTCAGTTTCTGATCGATGCCGGCAGCTATGCTTCAGGTGTTGCCGGACCTGCAATGGCTGCATCGATCGCTTATGCGCTGCATGCTCCTCAGCTGGTTTTATTTTCTATGATCGCAGTTGGTTCTGCTGCAAATTCACTCGGCGGAGCAGGAGGGCCTCTTGCCGTTTATCTGATTGCAATTATTGCGACAGAATGCGGCAAGCTTGTTTCTGATGAAACAAAGATTGATATTCTTGTCACTCCTGCAGTTACATTGTTAACAGGTACCGCACTTGCTGTTCTGTTCGCTCCGGCAATCGGTTCGGCAGCATCGTCCGTAGGAAATATCATCATGTGGGCTACGGAACAGCAGCCGTTTATCATGGGAATTGTCGTATCCGCAATCACCGGTATTGCGCTGACTCTTCCGATTTCTTCAGCCGCAATCTGCAGTGCTTTAGGTCTTACAGGTCTTGCAGGCGGTGCTGCCGTAGCAGGATGCTGTGCACAGATGGTGGGCTTTGCAGTTATGAGTTTCAAAGAGAATAAAGTTGGCGGACTTGTTTCTCAGGGAATCGGAACCAGCATGCTTCAGATGTCTAATATCATTAAAAATCCGAAAATCTGGATTGCCCCCATTGTGACATCTATGATTACAGGACCTTTAGCGACATGTGTGTTCAAGCTTCAGATGAACGGTGCAGCTGTATCCTCAGGAATGGGAACATGCGGTTTTGTCGGCCAGATCGGTGTATATACCGGGTGGATCAATGATATTGCTGAAGGTACAAAAGCTGCAATTACAGGCATGGACTGGGCCGGACTTATTCTAATCAGTTTTGTTCTTCCGGCAGTTCTTACTTATGTTTTCGGGGAACTGGAAAGAAAAGCAGGATGGATCAAAGAGGGCGATCTCAAGCTCTGATATTCACCATGACAACACCTCTGATTTCCTGTATGATTAGGAAAACGAGGTGTTCTTATGAAAGAAATTATTGAATCTCTTGAACTGCTTCTGCATTATATTGTTCAGGTCTCAACTTCCGTACTTGAACTTTTCGGTATCATCATTCTGATGTATACGGCAGTGAAATGCTTTATCATCTGGCTTAGAAAAGAAGATATCAACATCCGCCTGATTCTTGCACAGGGAATTGCGCTTGCTCTGGAATTCAAAATGGGCGGAGAGGTTCTGAAAACAGTTATTGTTCAGTCATGGTCGGAACTGGGTATTCTCGGTGCGATCATTGTACTTCGAGCTGCTTTGACATTCCTGATTCACTGGGAAATCAAGAATGAAAATCATGAGTGATCTTATGAATCTGATTGAAGAACTTGAAGAATACATTCCTTTTAATGAACAGGAAGAAATGGATAAAGAAGAAATTCTTCGCAGACTTAAGAGCGGGGAGGAACTGTATCTGAGAGATAATAACAGTGCGCATCTGACTGCATCCGCCTGGGTGGTTTCTCCTGATCGTAAAAAGACACTGATGGCATATCATAAAATCTATGATTCCTGGAGCTGGCTCGGCGGTCACTGTGACGGGGAACATGATCTTCTCGCTGTTGCTGTAAAAGAAGTAATGGAGGAAAGCGGAATCAAACATGTTGTTCCGGTTTCTGATCAAATATACAGTATTGAGATTCTTACAGTTGACGGGCATGTTAAGAAAGGACATTATGTTTCATCACATCTGCATCTGAATGCAACATATCTTCTTGAAGCTGATCCGTCGGAAGAAGTACGGATCAAGGAGGATGAAAACAGCGGTGTCCGCTGGTTTGATCTTGAGGAAGCAGTAGAAGCATCCAGTGAACCATGGTTCAGAGAACATATTTACAGCAAGCTGAATGAAAAGCTGAAATACTTTCAATAACAAAAAGGACACTGTTTTAAACAGTGTCCTCTTTTATTTTCAGATTTCCCAGGAGGCAAGTCTGGAAGGTTCTGTTTCAAGAAGTGCTTTCTGTTTTTCATTCAGATATTTTCTGTTGATAACAGCTTCATACACATATTCTTTGAAATATTCTTCACTGCAGACAAAATATCCTTTGTTTCCCGGTTCCGCTCCCCATGAATTTTCAATCTTCCATCTGTCGGGATTTCCTTCGCTGTCAAAATTCACGCCGGTCAGCAGCATTGCATGACTGGAGAAACCTGCTTTGTATTCCAGTCTTGTTGTTCTGTCAATAAAGAAATCAGGACCGAAGAATTCCGTATAGCTGAAAGAGGAAGGGTCCCATACGCCGGTTGATCTGTCACCATACCAGTCACAGTCATTGCAGAACCATACCGGTGTACCGTCCTTCAGCGAGTCAGCGCAAAGCTTCTCCAATGCATCCGGACTGACGTTGATGCAGTCAACATCGCTCTCAGCCATGGAACCGACATAATGGAATGTGTAATGTGTATCTGCAGGTTTCTTGTGTGTAATTTCACTGCAGACTGTGACATAATCGTCAAGATTGATTCCGATGTACTGATCATAGAAACTCCTGGGAGTTAGATTTCTCTCACAATGATATGCGCCGTCATGATCTCTGTATGTAAATTCAAATGACTGTACCGGTTCACCGAATACAATGCATTCCATACGCCAGATTTCCTTCAGCATCTCTTCTTTTCTTTGATACGGATCTTTTCCTTCTCTTACAAGTGTTCTGAGTTCAGCCATATCCTTGCGGATCAGAACATTGAGAAGGGACATGAATGATCTTGTATGTGTGGAAGCATATGTTTCCGGCATGACCTTCATAGGAACAATACCGTACTTCTTTACAAGATCAGCAGCCATTGCCCAGTATCCGCCGTCATGGAAACCGTTGAGGATATACTCCACATCCTTATCATCCAGAGGCTTTTCTGCTGTATCAATAGCAGTCTGCAGAATATTATTGCTCTTTTCAAGTTTGTCAAAGAAAGCAAGATAGTTGCCGGAGAGTTCAAACTCATCAAGCCCGCACTTTTCAATGACAGCCTCTCTCATCATATTCATTACGGCAAACATCCAGCATCTGCCTGACTGCATCTGGAAGGTAATTCCATGTGTCCTGACTTCTACAGCAAAAGGTCCGTTCAGTTTCGCTGCTTCAAGAGGAAGGAATGTCAGATCTTTGATATCTGTACGCGAAGCTGCAGCACCTGCAGCCTTCATAGCTGTGTCATTTGAGAATTCATTATGGAACTGATGGATCAGTTCTTCCGTTATATATTTGTTCATCATATACAGATCTCCTTCCGCATATTCTAGTACTCTTTAATGGATTTTGCATCCGATATGAGCATATTTAAATGCAGAGATATGCTAATATATTACCTGCGCGAGAGGTTTGAAGTATGAGCACGGAATTAACAAGGGTACAGAAAATTGAGCAGACAATCACGAAGAAATACAGAAGATATCTCTGGAGCAAATTCCAGATCGCAATCATGGAATATGACATGATTCAGCCCGGTGACAAAATTGCCGTGTGTATTTCCGGCGGCAAGGACAGCATGCTTCTGGCAAAGATGATGCAGATGTACCAGCGATGGGGAATGGCTGACTTTCAATGTACTTTTATGGTTATGGATCCCGGGTATAATGCCGAGAACAGGGCAAAAATCGAAGAAAACCTGAAAATCCTCGGAATCGATGATGCAGTCATCTTCAACTCCGATATCTTTGCGATTGCCAATAATACAAGTGACTCACCCTGTTACCTATGTGCACGCATGCGGAGAGGAGCGCTTTACAATAAAGCAAGAGAACTCGGCTGCAACAAGATTGCTCTTGGACATCATCTTAACGATGTCATTGAGACAACAGTCATGGCTATGTGCTACAGTTCGAAGCTGGAAACAATCATACCTAAATCTGTATCAAAGAATTACGGTGAGATGAGTCTGATCAGACCTCTGTACTGTGTCAAGGAAGAAGATATCCTGAAATGGTGCAGAGCCAACGATCTTGAATTTATTCAGTGTGCCTGCCGTTTCACGGAAAAGAACACCGGTACGGATCATATAACATCCAAACGTCTTGAAACCAAGAATCTCATCAAGCAGCTGAAAAAGACGAATCCTGAAGTAGAGGACAACATCTTCCGTGCTCTGCATGCTGTGCAGATCGAGACGTTCCCGGGATACAAGAAAGACGGACGAATGCACAGTTTTCTTGAAGACTACAATGCAAAGGTGAAGGATGCGGAAAATGACGAAAATTGATGAACTGAAGAAAACTGTTGAAATACTTCGCAGCGAAAACGGCTGTCCATGGGACAGAGCATCAACTTTTGAAACACTGAAACGCTATCTTCTGGAGGAAGCTGCGGAAACTGCCGGCGCTGTGAATATTTTCAGTGATACGGGAAACACGGAATTTCTGAAAGAAGAACTTGGTGATGTTCTTCTGCAGATCGTCATGTACAGCAGAATTGCGGAAGAGAAGAATCTTTTTGAACTTGATGATGTGATTTCAGCTGTCAACGAGAAGATGATCAGCCGCCATCCTCATGTGTTCGGTGATGACCGGATTGTTTCTGAAGATGAGTTAAACAGAAAATGGGAACTCAAGAAACAAAAGGAGAAAGAAGGACTCGAATGGACAGAAAAGTATACCGAAGAGGCCTTTCGTGAAGCACATCAGCTTTTAAACAAGGGACAGTACAGAAAAGGGTTCATGCTTGCACAGGCCGAAGAACTGAAAAAGCGTTATCACTTATCAAAGCATCCGGAAGGCGGATGGTTTTCGGAAGTCTATACAGCCCCTGGTGAACTTGGTACATTAGAGAAAAACAGACGGATTGCAGGCAGCATCTACTTTCTTCTGGAAGGAAATGATGTTTCACATTTCCATGTCATTGATACAGATGAAATCTGGTATTATCATTCCGGATGTGGCCTGGATATTACCTGCATCAATCCTGACGGCATGTGGACGGTAAAGCATCTCGGCACAGAAGAAAATGCGGAACCGATGGCCCTCATTCCGGCCGGTACAATCTTCGCTGCCGAATGTACGGAAAAGAACGGATATACACTGATGAGCTGTGTAACAGTTCCTTCCTTCAGTTACAGCGGATTCCGCCTTGTACCACAGGAAGAACTGCTGTCAGTATATCCTCAGCATAAATACAAAATTGCCGTTCTGGCATTTCATGAAAAAGATACAGCATTATAAACGAAGGAGAAAATCACTATGAAACTCGGTATTATCGGTGCGATGGAAAGCGAAGTCGCAGCCATCAAGGAAAAAATGAATATTACAAAAACAGTGACAAAAGCGGGAATGGAATTCGCTGAAGGAATGATCGGCAAAACGGAATGTGCTGTTGTTAGATGCGGTGTAGGCAAAGTAAATGCCGGCATGTGCGTGCAGATTCTCTGCGATGCATTCGGTGCTGATGCAATTCTGAACACAGGGGTTGCCGGTTCTTTGAACAATGACATTAACGTCGGAGACTTTGTAGTAGCATCATCTGTCGTATATCATGATGTAGACGCAACGAATTTCGGTTATGCTTTAGGAGAAATACCTGCAATGGGAATGAAAGACTTCATTCCTGATGCAGATCTCGCTGCAAGGGCAGAAACAGCCATCAGAAAAGCTGCAGGTGTAGACGTCTTCCGCGGTCCGATTGCTTCAGGTGACCAGTTCATCTGCACCACTGAGAAAAAACACTGGATCAAGGAACACTTCCATGCATATGCCTGCGATATGGAAAGTACGGCGATCGGTCATGCTGCATCTTTAAACAATATACCGTTCGTCATTATTCGTGCTATTTCCGACAAAGCTGATGAAGAAACACTGATCACATATGACCAGTTCGAAAAGAAAGCCGGAGAGGACTGTGCAAATACGGTATACAGCTTTGTCGAAAGTCTTTGAAACGGAAAACTGAATTCATAATAAAAAGCAGGACTCATCCTGCCTTTTATTATGACTGCTCCTCTTTGTTCACATTCATATGCATGATACTGCGGTATTTCGATCCCGGTGTTCTCTCCAGCTCAAACGGCTCTCCGTCAGGTGAAGGATAGCTGTCGATCAGGTTTCTGATCAGCTGCATTTCTTCATTGCTGAGATCAAAAGTGAATATTTCTGCATTATCAGCGATATGTCTGCTGTTTCTAAGACCGATAATCGCTGCACCGACGGCTTCCTGTTCCAGAATAAACCGGGATGCAATCTGCGGTATTCCGACATGATGAACATCAGCGATCTGCTTCAGAAGGACCAGAAGTTTCTGATATCCGTCCCAGCCCATAGTATCTTCGATAATCTGCAGATATTTGACCTGTGATCTTGTTTCTGCTGTAATCTGTTCTCTTTTCTTTCCCATGTACCTTTCCGCAAGAAAGCCGCCCGACAAAGTACCGTAGCATAGCATGGCAATATGATGATCGCTGCAGTACTTCTGCATTCCTCTTTCAACACGACGGTCGAAAAGCGAATACTGTACCTGCATGGAAACCACCGGTATGCCGGCATCCACAAGCTGTGCAAGATGTTCTGTATCAAAGTTCGTAACACCGATATTTCTGATCTTTCCTTTCTCCTGCAGTCTGACCAGATCCATTGCTGTTTCTGTACATCCCGGAATGTCATAGTCCCACCAGTGGAACTGCACCAGGTCCAGTATGTCACGGTTCAGTCTGAGAAGGGAACGGTCGATAATTGATTCCGTAAAGTTAAAGTCAACCTCAGAAAGCTTGTCGATATCAGGCACGTACTTTGTATGAATCTGGATTCGTTCTTCATCATAGTTTCCGTCCTGTTTCAGTTCTTTGATAAAGGATCCGATAAAGTCCTCTGCACCGGTATAGATATCTGCACAGTCAAAGGTAGCCTGATTCATATCATACAGTTCATGAAAAGCTTTGTTTACATCTTTGAAATCGACAGGATGATCAAGACTGTGACCATCCGAAAGCTGCCAGCATCCGTTTTCAATTCTGGAAATACTGTATCCTGGTGTCAGTTCATATTTTCTGTTCATTATCATTCTCCTTATTCAGCGGTACAACCGTACACTGTGCGTGGCTGAAGATCCGTTTAGCTGTTCTGGTAATCCGGAACCTTGCGCCGCAGTTCGGATCCGGACAGGCAATTTCAGTATCACTCAGCATCCAGTCATTCGGATGCAGAATACGCTGCTTTGCCGGAAGCAGGGGAAGAAGAGCACCGAGTGCATACATGGAAAACGACCGGTTTTCCGGGAATATCAGATTTTCACCTTCCACAATAAAATAATCTCCTTCTTTATGACTGCAGACAAAAGGTCTGCCGTCGGAAACAACTTCAACTTTCAGATCATACAGTTCAAACAGATCATCCATACATTTCACCTCTGTACCAAGTATACAGAATCTTTTCAAAAAGAATGAACTTTACTTTGTTTTTTATTTGTAAAACCGTAGATTTCAGAGAAAAGAATGCTATGATTCTTTCATTGCAAAGGAGATATAACATGAATTTTGACTCCCTCTATCAGCCGTACAGTGCCGGACGGTACTGCATTACGGCAAGAAACGGAATGGTTGCGACAGGTTCTGCACTTGCGTCCCAGGCAGGACTCGAAATACTGAAGAAAGGTGGCAATGCAGTAGATGCAGCAGTAGCGACGGCCGCTGCGCTGACGGTAGTGGAACCTACAGCAAACGGACTTGGTTCTGATGCATTTGCACTCGTCTGGATCAAAGATGAACTTTACGGACTCAATGCCTCCGGTTATTCACCGGCAGCTATTACAAGAGAAAAGGTACTTGCACAGCATCCTGACGGGAAAATGCCGGTATTCGGATGGACACCGGTAATGGTACCCGGTGCTGTTAAAGGATGGGCCGCACTGGTGAAAAGATTCGGCAGACTGAGTCTGGCTGAAGATCTTGCACCTGCGGTATCTTATGCGGAAAACGGCTATCCGTTATCTCCTTTGCTGGCGGAAATGTGGAAACGGTCCGTTAAACGATACAGCGAATTCAAGGATGATCCGGCATTTGCGGAATGGTTCCGTACCTTCGCTCCTGAAGGAAAAGCACCGGCATTCGGTGATATTGTCACTTTGAAGAATCATGCAAAAACACTGAAGCTGATCGGTGAAACAGATGGCGATGCGTATTATTCCGGTGAAATCGCAGAACAGATTGTAAAGCAGTCGGAAAGAGACGGAGGTTTCTTTTCCAAAGAGGACTTCAGTACGTATGACGTATCATGGGTGAATCCTGTTCATGTTGATTACAGAGGCTATGATGTCTGGGAAATTCCGCCGAATGGTCAGGGAATTACAGCACTGATGGCTTTGAATATTCTCAAGGAATTTGACTTCAGTCAGAAGGAATGCAGCGATACATATCATAAGCAGTTTGAAGCGATGAAGCTGGCCTTCGCTGATGCAAAGCACTATATTACAGATCCGGCTCATATGAAGATTGACTACAATGAACTTCTGAAACCGGAATACGGTGCTCAAAGATCCCGTCTTATTTCGGATGAATCGGCACTTCCGGGATACGGAACACCGCCTTCACACGGCACCGTATATCTTTGTACAGCGGACAGCGAAGGCAATATGGTATCTATGATTCAGTCCAACTATATGGGGTTCGGCTCCGGTATTGTTGTAGAAGGATACGGCATTGCCCTGCAGAACAGAGGTGCTGACTTTACTCTTAATCCTGAAGATGCGAATGTTCTTGAAGGGCATAAGAAAAGCTATCATACGATTATTCCGGGATTCATTACAAAAGATCATAAAGCAGTGGGGCCTTTCGGTGTTATGGGCGGATACATGCAGCCGCAGGGACATGTGCAGGTTGTAATGAATATGATTGATTTCCATCTGAATCCGCAGCAGGCACTGGATGCCCCGAGATGGCAGTGGGTCAGCGGCAGAAAATTTATCATAGAGCCGGAATTCAACAATCAGATTGCACAGCAGCTTGCATCAAAAGGACACGAAATCTCCTATGCACTGAACCGGACTTCTTTCGGAAGAGGAGAAATCATCATCCGTCTTGATAATGGTGTGCTGGTCGGCGGAACGGAAAGCCGGACTGATGCGAATATTGCATGCTGGTAAAGAAAAAAGTATCAATCCGTTTATGACGGTGGTAAAATGCCGTCTTGAAAGTGAGGGTATATATGAAAGTATTATGGGATCTGTACTGTTCATGGTTCAGAATGGGTCTGTTTACATACGGCGGCGGTTATGCAATGCTGCCGATGATTCAGAAAGAAGTCATTGAAAAGTACCACTGGGCTACAGAAGATGAAATTATGGACTACTATGCAATCGGTCAGGTTACCCCCGGCATTATTGCAGTCAATACAGCAACCTTCGTCGGTTATAAAGTAAAAGGTGTCATCGGAGGAATTGTTGCAACACTTGGTGTTGTCTCTCCTTCAGTCATTATTATTTCTTTAATTGCCGGACTGATTTCCAACTTCAGTGATATTCCTGCTGTACAGGCAGCACTGGCCGGTATTCAGTGTGCAGTATGTGTTCTGATGTTTGATGCGATCGTCAAGCTTTATAAAAAAGGTGTTACAGACATTCCTACGTTCCTGATCATGGCAGCTGCCTTCCTGCTCAGTTATTTTACAAGTATTTCTACTGTAATTCTTGTCATCTGTGCCGGTGTTGCCGGATATGTTCTGTATGTTACAAGACAGAAGGGCGGTGAAGCGAAATGATGGACTTTATCCTGATGTGCTGGGAATTCTTCAAAACCGGTCTGTTTGCTGTAGGCGGCGGTCTTGCAACAATTCCTTTTCTGAAGGAAATGGCAGCGAAATACGGCTGGTTTTCGATTGACCGTCTTACAACAATGATCGCTGTTTCCGAATCTACACCCGGTCCGATCGGCATTAACATGGCTACATATGTCGGCTTTGAAACAAACGGCATCTTCGGCGGTCTGTTTGCGACCTTGTCATTGATCTGCCCGAGTATTATCGTCATCTGCATCATTGCCAGGATGCTGGAAAAATTCAAAAATGCGAAAGTTGTAAAAGGCATCTTCACAGGACTTCGTCCTGCTGTTGTCGGTTTTATCGCTGCCGCAGTTGCCAGCATTTATATCAATGCACTCCTGAATACTGATGTTTTCGCTGCTACCGGTTCATTTGCCGATCTTGTAAATATCAAAGCAGTTCTCCTGTTTGCTGCTCTGATGACTGCATCAAGAATCAAGAAGATTCACCCGATCGCTCTGATCGCCATCGCTGCGGGCTGCGGACTGATCCTTTTCTGAGAAAATTATGCTGGAAAATCTTAAAGGGATTGCTGCAGACATTGATATGACCCTTACGCACAAGGGCGGTGATCTGCCGCAGATTACAAAAGAAGCATTCAATATGCTGCACCGTTCCGGTGTGCTGATCGGTCTTGCAACAGGAAGGCATCTGGATGAAAAACTGAAAAATCAAGGTAAAGCATGGGGTCTTGACTTTGAATTTGATTTTCTGGTTGCTTTAAACGGCGGTGAAGTATATGACCGGAAAGAGGAGCGTTTCTGGTCTACCGAGATGCTTTCAACGGATGAAATGAAGAAGATTATCTGTTATATGCTTCCTTTGATCAATAAATATACAATCGGTGTCAATGCGGAAGGCGGGAATCATTCCTGCATGAATATTTCTCAGGATCTGATTGATTCCGGAAAGAGACACGGATGGGTTATGGAAGATAAAACAGGGGATATTGACGGCTTCTGTGATACACCTTGTTTCAAGATGCTTTTCAGATGTGAACCTGTTTACGAACAGGAAGTGCGTGATACATTTCTGAAAGAGTTCGGTAAAAATTACCAGATCATCGGTACATTCCCGGGAACAGTTGAAATCATGCGCAAAGGCATTGACAAAGGATCAGGTCTTGCAATGTTTGCTTCATGGAAAGGTCTTTCGACAGATCAGTTCATGACCTTCGGTGACAATGAGAATGACAATACAATGCTTTCCTGTGCAGGATGCGGTGTTTGTCTGAAGGACGGAGCAGAGCTTTCCAAGGCCTGTGCAGATGAGATAACTGAGTATTCATGTCTTGAGGGCGGAGTAGGACACTATCTTTTCGATCATGTGATCAGCGGCGGTAAATACAGTTTTAACTGATAAAACATTCATCTATCTGGTGAATGTTTTTTTTCAGGTGTTAGAATAGAAATGTCTTTTTGTGGGAGGAATCGTTATGAAAAGGAAATTAAGTGCAAAACATATAATGGCACTCATTGCCGTATGCGGTCTTACAGGAGCATCAGTGGGTATCTGTACGAATACGGCAGCAGTCTTCTACAATCCGGTCGCTGAAGATCTCGGTACAACCCGTGCAGCAATTGCAATGACTATGACCCTTGCATCTCTGGCAGGTTCTGTCATGGGACTGTTCGTGCCTAAGATTCTGAAGAATCCGAAGAATATGAAAAAGCTGATCTATGCTGCAGCTGTACTTCTGCTGGGAGGAACCTTCATGCTCAGCAAATGCACAAATGTCTATATGCTTTATGTATTTAATATTCTGAGAGGTTTCGGATCAGGCATGTGCAACTTCATGCTTGCCACAATTGTCATTAACAACTGGTTCTTTGCCAATCACGGTACTTTCGTATCTGCGGTTCTGTGCTTCTCCGGCATTCCGGGTGCAGTTTTCTCAAATCTCTTTTCCGGCTTCATCACAACTTACGGGTGGAGAACTGCCTATATTATCGTAGCAGGATTCATGCTTGTATTCCTTCTGCCTGCGCTGGTGCTTCCTTTTACACTCACACCTGCGGAATCCGGTCTTAAACCTTACGGTTATGAAGATTATGAAACAGTAAAGAATACCGCTCCCGAAAAGATGATTCTGCAAGATGTCAAAGTACCGAATGAAGGTCTGAAGCTGGCAATGCTTCTGATCTTTACTGTCATGGTTTCAGTTGTTGCCGGAATCATGCAGCAGATGCCTTCATTTGCAGTAAGCATCGGCTATACAGCAGCTCTCGGTGCAACCATGCTTGCTGTTATTAATGTCGCAAATATTGTTTCAAAGCTTCTTTTCGGAATTCTTTCCGACCGGATCGGCACAAGAAATACTGCTGTTGCTTATGCAATCATTTCCGGTACAGCGCTTCTGCTTCTTCCGGTCATCAAGGTTATTCCGGTAATTCTGGTACTTTGTTTCATGTACGGAATGACGATGGCAAATTCTTCATCTGCCATGTCTCTTGCAACGAGTGATATCTTCGGCATGGCTTCATACAACAGACTTTATCCGATTGTCATGCTGACAGGTTCCGTATGCTTTGCTGTAGGTGTTACACTGATCGGTTTGTTTGTTGACTTTACCGGCTCATTCTCAATGCTGATGTGGCTTGGCGCAGGAATGCAGGCTGTTGCCGTTCTTTCCTTTATTATTCTTTATGCAATGAATACAAGGACAACTGCATAACGCACTATTTGCACAGCTTCAGAGGAACCGCAAGGTTCCTCTTTTCCTTAAAAGAAGATATAATCATACAGGAGGATTTTATGAGTATTCGATCAGCCAGAAATATGATTCTTATACAGATCATCATTGCCGTATTCTGTTTTGTATTGTATATGTCAGTAAAAAATACAATGTTTATTTTTCTCATGATCGCCGATCTTCTGATTGCCTGCGTCATCTCCAATCTTTTTGACCGCTGTCCTCATTGCAATACATATCAGAACTTTCCGCTGCACCATGGTCACCATTGTCCGAAATGTGATCAAGACTACAGTCTTGATGATCATGTATCTCTCAAATAAAAACATTCCCGGAAAGGAATGTTTTTTTCAGAATCCAAGTATACTTCGTATTTTCGATTCGCAGGAATTCAAAGCTGAGTAGAGATCAGAAGGTTCCGATTCATTCTGAATATATTCCGGAAGGTCTTCCCAGTCACCGATTTCAACACTCTCAACCCTCAGGATCCGATAAGTATCTCCAGGTGTATCCAGTGCATAGTTGACATACTGAAGTTCCGAGCTTTCTTCTGCATCCAGATGAATGAACACAGTATCTTTGCCGATACTGCCGTTGCATTCCCAGCGGATTGTAATTCCTGCAGAAACTTCATGCCCGGTCAGATTTGTTATCTTGCTGGTTACATAGCCGTTACTGTACTGAAGATCCTGTATTTCAAGGGTATCCGCCCATTGTGTACCGGTATATGAAAATACGGTCTGCTGAGTTGTTGATGTATACTGCTTCGTGCCTGTCAGAATTTCCGTTGAAGAACATCCTGTGAAAAAAATCAAAGACAGCAGGGCAGCACATTTCTTCACCTTATTCATATACGTATTATATACTGTTTTAAGAAATGTGTAAGGGTACTGATGCAGTTGTGATATAATCAATGCCGGAATCAAGGAGATACATGAATGAGCGACAGACAGAATATTTACGAACTGCTTGAACAGGCACATAATGAAGCTTTTCCGCACGAAACAGTAGGTGATTTTCTGAAGGAGATCAACGATCTGATCGGACCACTCGATCAGCTGGAAGACGGTGAGCTTGTTACAAGACTTAGCGGTTATATCAAAAGTCCTTTCCACAGATGGGGAACATTCTCCAAGTAAAAAAACATTCCGCAGGGAATGTTTTTTATTACTCCGGAAGTGAAGGCTTATGGTAAACATGAAGCGCAGTATTGATATATTTCCTGATTGTAGATGTCATTGGTCTTGCATAGATCAGACCGTACTCTCTGGACCAGTCACGATCGAGAGGAACTGTAACAATTCCGTCAATCTTCCGCACAAAGGGATTTGCCCCGATCACAATTTCATCGGAAGACAAAAGGGAGAATGCAGTCTCCACCTGAAGATCAGGGTTTTCAATATAGATCAGATGATCCGGACACTCCGCAAAAGCCTGTTCAATTTCGTTCAGAATAATTTTGCGGTGCATCAGAACAAAAACTTTAACTTTATATCTGGACAGGTCATGCAGCGACAGTACTTTCCTTCCGGAAAGAGGATGATCTTTACGCATAGCAGCGTAATATTTCATTTCAGCCAGAGAAATAAAATCAAAATCAAGGTTATCGTTTTTTTCATCTGTTGGAACAGCAAAACTCTCACCGATATCCATAATGTTATTTGCAACTCTGTATTCACCGGAATGATTCGGATGTACAACTCTGATCAGCTGGATTTCCGGGTGCTGTACAGCAAACAGTTCATTCACGGGATGCAGTATCACCTGATGCTCTACAGAACCGATCCTGATAAAATCATGATGTGCAGCCTTCCGGCAGGAAATGATCAGTTCAGCGCGTGCATCAATCAGCGGAATAAGTCCTTCTTTAAACATTCTGCCTGCTTCCGTCAGTTCTGTACCTGTGCGTCTTCTCTCAAAGAGCGTAAACCCGGTTTCCTCTTCTAATCCGGAAATCTGCTTGTACATAGATTGTTTTGATATAAAGCGCTTTTCGGCAGCTTTTGTAAAACTGCCGTACTCCGCGATCGCAAGAAATGATTTAATCTGTTCGTCGTTCATATAATTCTTTGTCTTTCTTATGGATTATATCACAAAGATATTTGCGGAAAGGTATACTTGTTAATGTGAGGTGATATCATGGGTTACTTTTATTTCATAAGACATGGACAGACGGAATACAACATTGCCGGAAAAGTGTGCGGTGCTTCTGATGCTGCATTGACACAAAAGGGCATTGCACAGGCAAAGGAGCTTGCCGCAAAACTAAAAGAGGAGAATATTCAGGCTGACAGAATTCTTTCCTCTCCGCTCAAAAGAGCGCTTTGTACGGCTGAATATATCGCTGATGCTCTTGGACTGAAAGCAGAAGCAGAGGAGAGGCTGAAAGAGCAGTCATTCGGCAGATGGGAAGGAACACCGAACAAGGCACAGGAATTTCTTCATGCAAAAACCTGCTTTATTGATTCATATGACGGCGGTGAAAGCATGTTCAAAGTTGTATACAGAGTCTATGATCTCCTTCATGAGATTACAAATGATCCTGATCATGTATATATTCTTGTAGCTCATAACGGCATTGCACGTATTATCGAATCATACTTTCATGATATGACCAATGAACAGTTCAGCACATATGCTGTTCCGAACTGTTCATTGATCAAATATGAATTCTGATCAAAGAAAAAGGAGATTGCATTACGCATTCTCCTTTCTTTCGGGATTGAATATACCGTTTCTGTAAATATGAAATGCATAGAGGATAAAAGCTGTTGAGGAAAGAAACCAGGTAAACGGATAAACCCAGTATGTAAGCTGAATATAATGGAAGATCCTGCCGACTGTTGAGAAGATGACCACACGTACAGCACACCAGCATACAAGCATGACAACCATAGGAGCCATAGGTTTTCCAAGACCTCTCATGACCGCAGATACAAGATGTGAGAAAGCAAGCAGGAAATAGAAGAATCCGGATATTCTTGCCTTTGATACACCATACGCAATAACATCAGCGTCCCTTACAAACATGCTGATGAGCTGCGGTGCAAAGATAAAGAAACATAAACCGATGCATTCTGCGCAAATAAGACCAATCGTCAGACCGAACCGGATTCCTTCCTTTACTCTGTCATAATTCTTCGCTCCCATGTTCTGGGAGATGAAGGTTGACATGGACAATGAGAATGCTGTAATCGGGAGGAAACCGAAACCTTCAATTCTCGAATAAGCACCGATTCCTGCCATAGCAGCTGAGCCGAAACTGTTGACATAAGACTGAATCATAATATTCGCTATATCCGTAACACAGGCCTGCATTGCCGTCGGCAGACCGTAGCGGATAATCTGTGTAAGATGCCTGCGGTGAACAGAGATCTTTGTCAAGGTCAGCCTGATGGAATCATTGATCGTAACCAGTTTATGCAAAGCCAGCAGCATACTGACAAACTGTGAAAAGATCGTCGCATATGCGGCACCGTCAACACCCATATGGAAGACCCCGATCAAAGTCAGGTCAAGAACAACATTGATACAGGAAGAAATCATCAGATAATGAAGAGGATCTTTGGAATCCCCGCCGGCCTGAAGAATACCTGTGAACGTGTTGTACAGGATCGTCGCGGAAACACCTGCGAAGATAATACGCAGATAGAGTACGGAATTACCGATGACATTATCCGGAGTACCCATCATTTTCAGAAGATACGGTGTGCCGGCCACTCCTGCGATTGTTGCTGCAACACTGCAGATCAGTCCGGTCGCAACAGCAGTATGCACAGCATCCGAGGTATCTTTCCGATTGCCTCCTCCGATTGCACGGGCAATGACAATACTGCTTCCGGACGAGAAACCGGTAAAGAAACCAACCAGCAGATAGGTAACAGAGCCTGTAGATGTTACAGAAGCCAGGGCGTCGGCACCGAGCAGGTTGCCGACAATCAGTGAGTCCACCGTGCTGTACAGCTGCTGGAACAGATAGCCGATGAACAGGGGAAAGGCAAACTCAAGAATCTGTTTTCTGAGATTTCCTTCCGTCATATTGTTTGTATTTGTTTTCATAACTGCTACTGTATCACCTTTGATGAAAGCATCAAGCGATTTGCTTTCATCAAAGCAGTACCACATTCTGTACATAAGTCCTGTTCAGCAATGTTCTTTTATGCAATAAGATTCTTTCGCAGCAGCAGCCTGCAGCGTACGGGCATCCTGCCGCTGCAGTGAGGAAAAACAATGAATATCTGGAAAACTCCTGAAGGACGGATTACGCACTATTTCGCTGATGAATATGTTGCGGCTTGCGGTGACTCCGGTCTTGTATATCTCTTTGAATGCAATGCCGGCAATTCTCTTGAAAGATATGACGCAGCCGCAGCATCCGGGGAACTTCTTACAGCAGACAGTCCTGTGAAGAAGAGATTTTTCCATCCATGCAATGCTGTTCACGAAGCTCCCTGCACTGATGTTTTTATGCCGGGATTTATCTATGCAACAGATGGAAACGACAGAAAAATTGCGAATACCGAAGGACAGGCTGTCATGATCTGGATCGATGAGCAGGGAGATATCCACTGCACAGACAATCTTGACAGACAGTCATGGCAGACAAACAAATCATAAAAAGAAAGGATAACAATATGGCTGAAACAGAATATAACAGAATTGAACTGGAACAGAAAGTTCTGGACGGAACTGAACGTGAAAACTACATCAAAGCACTTGAAACTGCAGCTGAAGCTCGTAAAAAGATCCTTGCCAAAGGCATTACCACATCAGAACTGGAGAATGCACTTGCAATTCTTGAAGAAATGCGTGTGAGGGTATACAGCAGACGGATTGCTGCAAAAGTACAGAGCAGAAAAAACACAGTAAAGAAAACTGTGAAAAAGAATCCCGTACGGACAACTGAAGCTGCTGTTCAGGAAACAGCAGAAGAGTAATTTTCCGGGAAGAACAGTGAAAGCTGTTCTTCTTTTCTTTTATTATTTCGCTGAAAAGATGTAATATGCTTTCATGAACAAAACAGAAAAAGAACTGCTGAAAGCAGGGCTGACACTGCTTTCCCGCTGGATTCCCGTACCTCCTGAGAAAATGCTTGAAGATTATGAGACACAGGATTCTTTTGTATCATTTGACCATCTGCATGATCTTGATTATGTACTCTTCAGCTGGCCTCTTCTTTATGAAAACGGAGATTCTGAAGAAGCATACGACCTGAACAGAAAAGCAGTACTCAATGAAAATGTCATCCTTGTTTTCGACCGTGCACGCCGGATCATCGCCGATATGGCAGGTTTCAGTGCATACTGTGAAGATTTTCTGTGCCGTGAAGATCTCTATGATCTTGTATCACTTGATTCCGACTGGTCATATCTTGCATATTACACACTCTGCAGCACGATGTTTGAAGAACTGCCGTTTCCGTTTTCAAAGCTCAGTGATGATGAGAAAAAAGAATATAAACGAAAATATCCCGATTATTTCACCGGAAGAATCATGATGCATACCAATGCCTATGTAACCGGATCCTTCAGAAAACAGGGAATCTTCAGAAACATGCTTGAAATGATGAGTGAGCATGCACTGAGTACAAATCATGAAAACTGCATGCTGTACTCTTCATTTGCGCTTGATCCCGATATTGCATGTTACGGCCCGGATACCCGTGATGAACCATATATCTATCAGTTTGAAAAAGATGAACCTGTTCGTCTTGCCAATGCGGAAATTCTGAAGAAATACGGATTCATACCTCTGCGTCTTGAAGAAGAAGAGAGCATATCGGAAAGTGATGGTACAAAACTCTGGTTTGCCGTAAGAAAGCAGCTGAATGTTTTTCTTCAGTAAAAATACCTGCCTGATTCTTTTCTCTGAATCATGACAGGTATTTTTTAATGTTCCGCAAGCAGACTGTTTACTTCCGCAAGAGAAGGAATACTGACAGCGGCGCCGCTTTTCTGGATCGACAAAGCTGATGCTGCAGTAGCTTTCTCCAGTGCGCTTCTGATATCCAGACCTTCCATCTCAGCAGCGATGAAATATCCGGTAAATGTATCGCCGGCACCGGTCGTATCAACAACATTCACTTTTCTTGACTTAACAAAAGTGATGTCACCGTTCTCAATATAGCGTGATCCTTCCGCACCGGTAGTAAGAAGAATATTCGTATCCGGGTATCTGGAGGAAAGAACCATGCAAAGTGTATCGATGCTTTCTGCATTTGTTTCCGCAAGACCCCTGGCTTCAATTTCATTCACGATCAGCAGATCCACATACTGAAGAGGGCATCGGAATACATTTTCATTCATCGGTGCAGCATTGAAGATGATAATCATTCCTTTTTCATGTGCCTTTTCCATAATCAGCGGAAGTTCTGATATCTCATTCTGAAGAATGATCAGATCTCCTGCCCCAAAGTGCGAAATGACTTCATCGATATAGTTTCCGTCGATTTTCTGATTCGCTCCTCCGTACAGCAAAATACAGTTATCTCCGCCGGCAACCTGAATCACTGCATGACCTGTCGCTGTTTCCGGATCCGTTTTCAGAAGAGAGATATCAACATTATTTGCTTTAAGATACTCTTTCAGAGCATCACCGTCCGTTCCGACAGCTCCTGCATGAAATACGGACAGGCCTGCTCTTGCCATGGCAACAGACTGATTAAATCCTTTGCCGCCGAAATTTCTCGTAAAGCCAAGTGATGACTGCGTTTCGCCTGCTTTTGTAAAATGATCTACATCATAGCAGAGATCGTAGTTCAAAGAACCGAAATTCAGTATTTTCATATCATGATCATTCCTTGTACTTTGCTTCAATGCCGAGTCCCTCCAGTTCAAGCGAATAGCAGGGTGAAATATCTTCTCTTGTAATAACTCTGTAAAGCTGCCAGAGCTGCGGCAGGAATACTTCCCAGTTTCCTACTTCCTCGGCACAATGTGCTGCCCAGATTTCACCGTCTCCGGCATCATTCTCCACCATTTCAATTGCACTGCTCATACCTTTGACACCATTGTCATCGGCCTGCCACTGATGCAGACGGTAACCGAGTGCAGGATCATCTTTATGCACATTTTCTCCGGTCAGTGAGATACCGGCTACAATAATCGCATGATTGTACTTGATATACTTTCTTACTTTCTCAGGAACATTCTCCAGTGCTTCTGCACGAATATAGATATTCATCGGAATGCCGTTTCCCCATGTCTGGGGTGCAATATGAATTGTGTCGATCATGCTCTTCTTTTCCTGCGGTGATACAAACCACTGAAAGCCGTTATGCTGATTGGGATGCCACAGATAATCACATTTATCCATGTTGCTCCAGAACCAGTCGAGCTGTCCTGCAGTCACACCATCAAGATGCCAGTCAATATGTGTGCCTGTTTCATCAAAAGTAATTTTCTTTTTCATAGTTGTTTTTCTCCTGTACGAATTATAGTTCATTTTACGATTCTGTAGAACAGAAAGAACAGATTCATCGAACGTTCAAATGAAAACATGTCTTCGTTGTCTTATAATATACGGGTATGAATGAAGGAGAAATCATATGAATAATGAAATTGTTCTGGAAGCGAAGAACATGCGCAAAGTCTACAACTTCAACTCTGCAAATGCATTTGAAGCTCTTCATGATATTAACTTTCAGGTAAAGAAAGGTGAGTTTGTAGGAATTATGGGGCCTTCCGGTTCCGGAAAGTCAACATTCCTGAACAACATCTCAACACTGGACAGACCGACAGACGGAAAAGTTTATATCAACGGAAAACTTATTCATGCCATGTCTTCCAATGAAGTCGGAAAATTCCGCTATGAACATCTTGGTTTTATTTTTCAGAACTTCAATCTTCTGAAGGCACACACAATGTATGAAAATATCGCGATGCCTCTGTCTCTTGCACATGTTGCACCTGAAGAAATCAGAGAACGTGTAACAGCAATCGCAAAAGATCTTAACATTGATACGCTGCTGAACAAGCTTCCTTCGGAATGTTCCGGCGGACAGCGTCAGCGTGCTGCAATCGCCCGTGCACTGATCAATAATCCTGATCTGATTATTGCGGACGAGCCTACGGGCAACCTTGATTCGGTCAACGGCAAAGCGCTTCTTAAGACACTGCAGATGCTGAACCGCGATAAAGGTGTAACAATTGTCATGGTTTCTCATGACCCCATGATTGTTTCCTATACAACAAGACTTGTATATCTTCGTGACGGTTCTATTGAAACTGTTCTTGAGAAAGGGGACATGACACAGAAACAGTATTTCCATAAGATCATGGAAGTCAGCCAGAATGAATCTGAGGAGTTCTTTACATTATGATTTTCTCAGATGCTCTGCGTTCGCTGAAAGATGATCCCGGACGTACATTCTTTTATTTCCTTACATTCTTTCTGACAACATTTCTGCTGTTTCTTTTCTTCAATATGGGAGTAAGCGAACAGGCAGTCAGTGAGGAATTCATCATGCACGGTGAGGCGAATATCTTTGAGTTCATGGAAAACGGGGATATTGTCAATCTCATGATGGCATATGTTGTGATTATCTGCTGTGTTGATATTATTTTCGCTAACAGTTTCTTTATCCGTAACAAAGCAGAAGAACTGGCTGTAAGGCTGGTATGCGGTGCAACCTTTACACAGCTTGCATTTTATCTGCTGATCCAGACTTTCCTGCTGCTTGTCATTGCAATTCCGCTCGGCATTGCGGCGGCTGCCGGAACAATTCCCCTGGTAAATTCCTTTCTGGTCAGTCAGCTCGATTCACCGTTCCTTATTACTGTATCTTCAGAAGCAGTAACAAATTTCACTGTCATCATCTTAATGGTCGTTTTCTGGACAACCACTTTGAATCTTTCCTTTGCTTATCAGAACGAAGCTGCAGCAATTCTGAACGGCACCGGTACATCGCGTGAGAAAACCGGCAGTATTTTCGGAGGTCTTCTGGCAAAAATCCCGGATATCCTCAAAGCACTTCTCGGCATCGGCGTTCTGGTGTATATGTTCATATCAATTTTCAGATCTCCTTCAGGAAGTGCGGAGTATGCTCTGATTGCATTGCTCGGTGTGGAACTGGTTCTCATGTTCGCACTGATTCCGCTTATTACAAAGTACATTGACGGCAGGGGTATGAAGAAGCCTTTGGGCACAATTGTGTTCAGTTTCCTCAGAGAAGATCTGAAAGCAGTCAAAGTCAATATCTACCTGTTTATCGGCAATGCAGCTGTTCTTGCTGCAATGCTGGTTATGCGTTCTGATCATATCCTTGCAGTTGTAATGATTCTGTCCACTTATATTATTATGAACTTCATGCAGGCTATGGCTTTGATGTTCCGGCTGGCAACGCATCTTTCAGAACGTTCGGCAGAATACAACGTTCTTGCACAGACCGGTTATGAACCTGAACAGCAGACCTCCATCCTCAGAAGTGAAATGTGTCTGTTCTATTTGTTCACACTTTTCGCTTCATGTGCGCTGATCGGCTGTACACTTGCATCAATGACTGCTGCCGGACTGATTGCATCTGTATATATGATCATCATGATGGCAAGCATGGTGCTCCCTCTGCTTCTGATGTGGGTACTTTCAACGATCAGTTACAAGCGAACAGCACACATTCAGGATATGATTCACAGTATCGAGGAAAGCAGACGCTGAACTATGAATCAGAGAGAAATACAGAAGGAAAATACGAGAATAAAGATCGCAGACGCTGCCTGGCAGCTTTTTGCCGAAAAAGGATTCGAGAAAGTAACGATTCAGGATATTGCTGCATCAGCTGAAGTTTCTGTCGGGCTTGTCTATTATCACTTTGGTTCAAAAGACGGTCTTATGGAACGAAGTCTTCTGAAATTCAATGAAGTACTGGAACAGAATACACACTTCGACGATTCCGCTTCAGCTGCAGAGAATATCCAGATTCTGATACATTCATATATTCATGAAATAGAAACTGCAGGTTCGAGGATAATCCGGGCATTATACAAGAGCCAGTTCAGCGGCATTCATAACTACGCAGTTGATGATACCAGTTTTCTCTACAGAAGCATGATGTATTACGCATCTGCAGTCTATGCAAGTGAAGCATCGGCATCTGAAGCTGTCCGCTTTGCCATCACTTCGCTGCGGGGACTGATTTACTTTTGGTGCTGTGAAGACGGTAAGTTTGACCTTGAAAAAAGAGGACAGACCTTCGCAGACATTATCACCGGCAAGTACAATATCTGACCTGTTTCGGGTCTTTTAAAACTTTCATTTGTTTCATAAGAAAAGCTCTGCCGTGTTTAAAACAGAGCTTTTTTTATGTTTTCGATGATTCTTTCAGTTATTATAAATAACGAAGTGCGTTTATGAACGAAGAGAAACTTTTAAATGAATACATCGCATGGATCATGTCTCACTCGGATCCTGATTATACTTTAAACAATACGAATGATGATCATCAGACGATTATTGCTGAAACTCCTTATGCTAAAGCTTACGTAAGTTTCACACATCTGATGCAGATTATTGTAGAAATGAAAATCTTCGCCGTCGGAAGTGATGACGAAGACTTTTATATACATTTTGAGTTCAAAGATATCATTCACGCTGAAGAACTGTTTGACGAAATGATCCTTTCGTTGAAAAAGATGAAGGATCAGAAGAAAGTAAAAATCGTCATAGTCTGTTCAAGTGCACTGACTTCAACATTTTTCGCCGAGAAAATGAACAGGGCAGCAGAACTGGCAGGATATAATTATACATTCAGTGCGCTTTCCTATGACCGTTTGTATAAATACGGTTTTGACAATGATATTGTTCTTCTTGCTCCTCAGATTTCCTACATGGCTGATCGCATGGCGGAGATTATGAAAAATTCGGTGGTCAGAAAAATACCCGCTGGTATTTTCGGAACCTATGATGTAAAAGGGCTGATGACACTGGTAGAGCGCAGTGCGGAAGAAAAGAAAAACCGTGAATACGGTTCCGATCCTCTTTCACTGAAAGGAATTCATGTATCAGGCAGAGTGCTGGTCATATCGGTGATCTGTGACTACAAAGGAAAGCAGTTTATTTACCGCGTATATCACAAAGGTGAAATAGAAGCAGAAGATCGTATTCTGAAAGCTTCCTACGGCATCAGGGATATTGAAGATATTATCGATGTTGTCATGTCAATGCATGATGTAGATAAAATCGTTGTGTGCACTCCCGGTGTTGTAAAGAACGGCAGGCTCACATTCCACGAATCCATGATTATCGATTATGACGCCGATCATATTTTTACAGAGAAGTTTCATCGTCCTGTCACTTTCTTTAATGATGCAAACGCAATGGCCCTCGGCTGGCACAGCATGCAGGACCGGTACAGTTCTGCTGTTTTCTATTTTCACCCTCATGCCGCGCGAATCTGCGGCACCGGTATCATCATCAATAATCAGCTGAATGCAGGACATAATGCGATTGCAGGCGAAATGCAGTTCCTTGTAAAAGCATTGAAATGGAGTGATGATCCCGCAAAACTTGCCGGAACGCCGGAAGGGTCACTTGAACTAGTGACAGGTTATCTCACTGCTTTGATTTCCTGTCTTGATCCCGAAGCTGTCGTTGTTTACTGTGACATGGTTCCTGATATGGGAGAACTTCAGACATCGATCGGCCAGTATATCAGAAAAGACTGCATCCCTGTACTCATCAAGGTTGACGATGTTGTCGAGTATATGTTTGCAGGAGGCCTGGCTTATATCGCTGAAAAGAAGCAGACAGCTTAAGCAGAACGTATACTTTCGCAAAACTTGTCTTAACGTCTTTTCAAGTTCAGAGGTTTCTATGAAAAAAAGAATTACAGCAGGCATTCTCTTCATCATTGCTGTTTTCTCTTCACTGCTGATTCAGAGAAAAATGCCCGTGTTTATACAGTGCAGACTGCAAGAAGCTATCAGCCGTAAACATGACCGCTCTTTTTCTGTTGATGAGTGGCATTTCAGCATTTCCGATTTCTGCTTTCACGGTATGATCCATGCTGCAGAAGAAGATTCACTGCACGCTGAATTCATCATTTCTTTCAGCGGTTATGTTTATGACACATGGTCCTGCAGATATGCTGCAGATAATGAAGCTCAGGAGATATCATCACTCTTCAAAGATACAGCAGAGATCTTCTGCTTCGCTGACGATAATACGATCCAGATTCCGGGAAGCGAGCCGGACATTTCTGCATTGCTGAAATATTATCCGGATGAAAGCTTTACATACTTCATTCTGACGGAAGCTAATGTCTCCTCCATGTATGCAGAAATCGATAACTTTATTAAAGAAAAAAGTGATTATGACTGTGAACTTGTGATGATCCAGATGGACAGCACAGAGATCGCAGCAGTCAGAAACAGATATGAAAAAGAAGCTTTAACGATTTCCGATTTCACGGAACTGGTTTCTTCTTATACAAAATTCCGGATCCCGGTATAATGCAGCAGGCAGATTGGATGCATTTCATTCTATGTATGCGTTTTCTTAAATAACATTCAATCGATTGATCAAAAATAGAAAACCTTTTTCCTTGAATATTGAAATTTTACTTTTTCTTTTTCTTGTTTATTGGCAGACAAAGTGTGATAATTGATCATGTAAATTTGCGAGGGAGATCGAATGAACAGACCAGAATTTAATGATGAATTTGAAAAAGCCAAAATCAGAGCGCATAAGACGTTCGGAGGAAAAGTAGTTGAAATCCTCTATGGCGCCACAGACGCTGAAGGCAAACCGACAGCACCGGAGGCTGGTGCTGATGACGGACATGGCTGCTGGTCCGGTATTGAATGCAACGGCAACTATCAGATGTTTGTCTGGAAGCATTCTGCTGCAGAAGGTGGAAATACCGAATACGGAACAAGCCATGGTGAAAATGCGCTTGAAGATATGGAAGCACAGCTGCAGGAAAAACTGGAACTCTGCAGAAAGATGGAAGAAGCTACTCGTTCCAATGACGACGCAGCTGTAGAAGAAATCAAGACAGCATGGAATGCGCTTGATAACTGGAACACACCTAAGGATGCTGAATATCAGGCAAGATATGAAAAAGCTCTTGCTGTATATGAACCCCGCAAGGCTGCTCAGGCTGCCAATAAGACAGCTAAGGAAGCAGTTCTTGCCAAGGTTGAAGAAATCAAGAATGAAGTCAACTTCAACAACGCACGCAAAGCTCTTGATACATTAAGAGCTGAACTGCAGGAAATCGGTTCCGCAGGTGAAGAAGCTGATGAAGCTTTCTGGAAGAGATTCAACGAAGTACGCAATGATGTTCGTACAAGACAGAAGCAGTATTTCAAGGATCTTGATGCCAACCGTGAAACAGCTAAGGCAAAGAAGGAAGAACTGATTGCCAAGGCACAGGAACTTCTTGAAACAGGTTCCGCAAACTGGAAGAAGGCAGGCGATCAGCTGAATGCAATCTTCGATGAATGGAAGGCTGCCGGTTCCGCAGGTCATGACACAGATGAAGATCTGTGGTCAAAGTTCTCTGCAATCCGTCAGGAATTCTTCGCTAAGAGAAAGGCTTTCTTCTCTGAAAGATCCGCACAGTGGAAGACATCCATTGAAGCTAAGAAGAATCTGATTGAAGAAGCTAAGAAGATTGCTGCTACAGGTATCTTCTCCAAGGAAAATACAGAACGTATGAAGACTTTGGACAAGGAATGGAAGACAGCAGGTTATTCCGGAAAGGATAACAACGATAAGCTGTGGAATGAATTCTCAGTTGCAAAGGAAGCATTCTGGGATGCAAAGAAGGCTATTGCTACTAAGCGCATTCAGGATCAGATCGATGCAAAGGAAAATGAAATCACAGCAGCCAAGAAAGCAATTGAAGATCTGGAATACAGAATCACAATTGCACCGAATCCTAATATGAAGGATGACATCGAAAGATCAATCTATCTTAAGAAGTCCGAAATCAACGACCTCGAAGCAGAGATTGATGAACTTCAGGCTAAGCTTGACTGAATCAACTGAAAACAGCTCGTCAGAGCTGTTTTTTAGTTTGAGCATGTTGGGAAATCGCATATAATAGTAAAAGCGAGGTAAAATAAAATGAATGAAAACATCGTGCTTGAAGCACAGCACATGAAGAAGATTTACAATTACAGAACTGATAACGAATTTGAAGCACTCCATGATATCTCTTTCCAGGTTCATGAAGGGGAGTTTATTGCCATCATGGGTCCTTCCGGTTCAGGCAAATCCACTTTTATCAACAATATCTCTACCATTGACCTTCCTACAGGCGGCAAAGTGTTCATCAACGGCACTGAAGTCAGAACCATGAGTGCCAATGCCATCGGCAAGTTCAGATATCATAATCTCGGCTTTATTTTCCAGGAATTCAATCTGCTGGATACACATACCATGTTTGAAAATATTGCTCTTCCTTTGTCACTTGCTCATGTGGATTCCGCTGAGATTCACAAGCGTGTTGATCTTCTTGCCGAAGAAATGGATATCAAGCATCTGCTTCACAAGTATCCCAACGAATGCTCCGGAGGCCAGAGACAGAGAGCTGCGATCTGCAGAGCTCTTGTGAACAATCCCCGTATTATTGTAGCTGATGAACCTACCGGTAATCTTGACTCGGCAAACTCCAGCGAACTCATGAAGATTCTTGAAAAGCTGAACAAAGAGGACGGTGTAACAATTGTCATGGTAACACATGATGCACTGGTAGCTTCTTATTCCGGAAGACTTCTTTATATCAAGGACGGCAGTATTGAACAGACACTCGAAAGAGGAGACAAGGATCAGGACAGCTATTTCAAGAGAATTGTTGAGATCAATTCCGAAGAAAGCAGAAGGGCTATTGCACAATGATCTTCAAGGATGCTTTAAGGTCGCTGAAGAACAATCTCAGCCGTGCGTTCTTCTACTGGCTTACGTTTGTTCTGTGTTCTGCATTCATCTTTCTGTTTTTCAATATCTCAATGAGTGAAGCAATCGGTGTTGTTTTCATTAACTCGAAAGATGATATTGCTACGACTGTTACTATTTTTGTTGTATTTATCTGTGCTGTTGATATATTCTTCGCGAATGACTTCTTTGTCAAAAACAAAGCAAAAGACCTTGCTGTAAGACTGGTCTGCGGTGCAACATATCTTCAGCTGGCCTCTTATCTTCTGATTCAGACATTCCTGCTGCTTGCAGTTGCACTTCCTGCCGGAGTAGCCATCTCTTTCCTTGCTATACCGTTCATGAATGCGTGGCTTGTTTCAGCCGGCTTTGATTTTGCAATCTCTATTCATTTCGATGCTGTTGTTGTTACATTGATTGTGATGGTCTTCGTCATATTCTGGACTACATTCCTGAATCTTTCCTTTGCCTACAGAAACGCTGCATCCATGATGCTCAACCAGGGGGCAATGCTGAAACTGAATTCCGGAAGTTATAAAGAAAAAGAGAAAACGTTCTTCAATCAGTTCAAGAAGTACGGCAGTATCGCACTGTATATTCTGCCGCTTGTCATCATGTGGTTCAATTCCGGAATGATTGCCATTCTTTCCATCATCGGCATGGTCGGACTGAATTTAATGATTAAGGAAGTGCTGATGCCTCTGACTTACAAGCTGGTTGATGAGAAGAAAATCAACAATCCCAATATCGTTGCTTATGTAGGGTTCTTAAGAAGTGATCTGAACAACATGAAACTGAATCTTATGCTTCACGTTGTTACAGTAGTTATTCTGATTTCGATTCTTACTTCTATTACCGACAGCGGTCTGGAAACTATGCTTGTCATGCTTTCCTACGTTGTACTTAATATCCTGCAGGCTATGTGTGTCATGTTCCGTTTCTCAACAGAAACAGTCGTCAGAAGACGTTTCTTCATGACTCTGCATCATATCGGCTTCCTTCCTTCGGAACTAGTTGCAGTTGTACGAAATGAAGTGCTCACATTCTACGGTTTCTCGTTAATTACAGCTCTTCTTTATATCGGCAACATCTTTATCTGCCTTTGCAAGGACGGAGCTGCTGTTGCTTCTCTTTCACTTCCGCTGCTTGCAATCTTTATCGTTCCGATTATAATATGCGGGTTCTTCAGTTTCCGCTATTATCTGAAAGTAGTCGCACCCGCCTGGGAAAAGATTGAAAGATAACTGCAGTATGCCGGCTGAAAGCCGGCTTTTCTTATAAATGATTTTATATTTTGTTTCCTGTATAATTCTTTTCATAGGATTTATGTTTTTTCTGTCACATAACACCTTGTTAATGCATCTCATTGGTGCAGGGAGACAGTAAAAGCAGAAATACAAAATGGAGATTGCAATGTTTTTATTCAATACAGGATCTTGCAGCATTACGAAAGATATGTTTGCAGATCTGATCAGACAATATGAATCCAATATGTACGGTCTGGCAATGACCATTCTGAAAAATCCGGATGATTCTTCGGACGCTGTTCAGAATGCTGTACTGATTGCTTATGAGCAGCTGGATACGTTAAGAAATCCGGATCGATTTAAATCCTGGATTCTGCAGATACTTGTCAACGAATGCAGAAAAATGCTTCGCAGCAAAAAGAATCTCACCGATGACGAGGGATTAGAAGCAGTGACTGCCGCACCGGAGGACGGTATAACGCCGGAAACAAAAATTGCTTTGAATGAATGCGTAAGTTCACTGGATGAGCCTTACCGGACAGTCATACGCCTGTTCTATTATGAAGAGATGTCAATTAAAGAAATTTCCCGGATTACCGGAAACAGTTCGGCGGCTGTTCGCAAACAGCTGCAGCGAGGCAGAGAAATGCTGAAAAAACAGCTGAAAGAGGAAGACGAATGAACAAGTTTGATGAAAAAGTGCGCAGAATAGCTGCGCAGGAATTAGAAGAAACAGAGCTTCCCGAATCGTTCAGATCTGATATGGACCATCTCCTGGAAAGACTTCCGGAAAGAGAAGCAGCACCGGCACGACGATCATGGGGAATGAAACCGGCTTTCGCTGCAGCCTTTGCTGCCGCAGCAGTTGTAATCTTTCTCCCGTTTATCAACAGCAGCAGAAGCAGTATCCTCGGCAATATCAGTTCTTCCGGAAATAGCACTGAAATTACGGACCGCGCCGATCTCCTGACAAGTGAGTCACCGGCAGCCGTTTCTGCTGTGGAAATGTATGAATCCGCTACATGTACGGATCCGCAGAATATTGAAAGTTCTTCCTATACAGTGTCTGATCTGTTTGAAATCACAGAGGTTGCAGATACTACAGAACAGAATCCTGTACTTCACTACTGCTATGATCTGAAAAAGCAGAAGTTCGTCACATTTGAAGAAATTTTCGATGATCCTGATACAGCCGCTTCTCTGGCCGGTGTGGATGATAAACCTGAAGATTTCTATATTACCGAGGATCTGAATCTTGTATTAACTTCGGATCATTGTGAACATACAGTTCCTTATTCAGAATATTCTCAGTATCTGAATGAAGAATACAGAACAGTCCTGAAATAAGCCGTGCACAATGCACGGCCTGTTTTTTTATGATTGATGAATTCTAACGAATCATACTTCTTTTTTGATACAGATTTGACGTATTATATTATCGGAGGTTTTTTATGGTTGGTATTGTGTTGTTTTTTGTTGTTCTGTTTCTGTTCGGACTCCTCTCGATCTTCGCCGGCAGCAAACTGTTTGAAATTGTAGCAGGTGCAGCCTTGTTCTTCACTGCATTCAGATATCTCACATTGATTTCCACAGATTTTAAATATGTTATGACACTTGCTCTGATTGCAGGTTTTGCCGGCTGGGGCATCACACGCAAAGCGAAAAGTACAGCTCTCTTTGTATTTGGTGCAATCATCGGGATTATGATGATTCAGCTTGTTCTTCCTTATGTTCCGTCAGGCTATCCCTCATATTTCAGCTGGGCCATGCTGATTGTAGGAGCACTTCTGGGCGGTTTCTTTGTCAAAGATGTGTCCAATATTTTCCTGAGCATTGCTGTTTCATTTTTCGGCGGTTATCTTCTCGTCACAGGAATGTTCATGCTGATTGACATGGGTATGAATCTGACAAGTTATGCAAGCAGCGATACTGTGAGCGTCATGTATAACCTCGGTTATTACATGAAGGATGTAATTGTACCTATGTATTCAAGATACATACTGGCAGGATCTCTTGCAGCTTCCGCTGCCGGATTTATTCTGCAGAAGAAGAAATAATTCAAAATTGAAAGGATCATATGCCAGAATTAATTAAACCTACATACGAAGAGATGAAATATCGTCAGAAGCTTCTGCGTAATACACGGACAATGGATTTCAATCACGAAACTATCGCATTTCCGGAAGAGGAATGGCAGAAGTTCATGGATGAAGTCGTAGACTGTAAATGTTACTGTTACAGATTTATTTACTGTCCGGGGTGCGGAGATTTCCGCGGAATTGCTTTATACCGCTATGACTGCAAAAAGAAAGTATATTTTGCCCATATCACTGTGCAGGCAGATGCCAGACGTATGGGCTATGGTGCAGCAGGGCTGAAACTTCTGGAAGCGGAAGCTGTAAAAAACGGTATAGATGAACTGCATACATTTGTTTTTACAGATTATGCCGAAGGTAATCACTTTGCTGAAAAGAACGGTTATATAAAAGAATATGAAGAAGACGGAATGAACTATTTCGTAAAGAAATTGCAATGAAGACATTCCGTCTTCTTTTTTGAAGGAGGTTCTATGAATAAAAAAATTCAGCCATACACATACAGCACAGAGATCCGCTGTCCGCATTGCATGCACAAAGGAAAATTCAGAATGACCACTTTGATGGATACTCATGAAGATCCTGACGCTGCAAAGAAAATCATGAGCGGTGACTGTTTTTCATTTACTTGTTCACACTGCAATGCTGTTCAGTTTCTGTCTTATACATGTCTTTATCATGACGGAAGCAGAAAACTTCTGATCGGCTGTGCAGATACACAGAAGGATTTCGAACGTATGGTTCAGCAGATGAACGGTGAAAAGACAGAGACGAAGCTTGATCTTGCTGTCAGTGAATGGATGAAAGACTGTACTTCGCGCATTACTGCCGGTCCTGCTGAATTTCAGGAATCTGTATTGATTCATGAGCTTGGCCTTGATGACAGAATCATACAGATTGCCAAAGTGCTGCTTCTCGATGAAGCCGGAATCGATGATCCCGATGCATATTTCAACACTGACGGAGAAAATTATGTTATCACTGCATACAGTGATAACCAGGAAATCAATCTTTCTTTTGACATGAAGGAATATGACATGCTTGTCTCTGCATATCATGAACAGCTTGAAGAAGTGCTTGTATGCAGCCAGAGCTGGGCAAGAGAATTTCTGGAGAAACATGCATGATCACACTAACAGAAGAAGAAACTGATGCTCTGCTTCTCTATACAGGGATCATCGCCGAAGAATCCGTACCGGAAGCAGCAGAAAATACAAAGTGTACTTTGAATGTATTGCTTGATGAAGGATTCAGTTTCGAAAAGATTTTCCAAAGAGAAGGGACTGTTTTCAGTACTTCCACCGTTGAAAGACCTCAGGAAACAGCAGATCTGCTGTCCGCCCTTGCTTCAGCTGCGGGAAAAATTCCTTATAACGGAAAAACAGCTTACTGCATGATTTCTCAGGAACTGTATGAAGAATTAAAAAAGTATTCTTATCTGCCGCTGTTTCTTTCTGCATCATCATCTTCATTCCGTCCGAACAGCAGAACCATGAAGAACTTTGTACTCCTCTGTATACACATTGATGACGGATCATCCGCTGCTGATCTGTCACAGCTAGGTATATCGGAAAAGATTAACTATGATGTACTCATTGCGCCGTATCAGAAAGTTCGTTTTAAAGAACACAAGCTGAGCGAAATCGAGAAAAAGATCAGGGATAAAGACGGAAGAAGACCTGCTGCAGCGTGTGATCTTTACATAAATGGTGAAACAGCAGAAATTTCAATGATTGATGATCTTGTTGATTTTGATGATATTGATGCCGCGGTCAGTGTATTTGAATCGCTGAATGACGAAGAAGAACCTGCTCAGGATGATATTGAATGGTATCTGGATTTCAAAGCAAAGGTCAGATATCTTGCTTTCGGCAGGTAAAATATCAGATCGATATTTCGACTGAAGTTTGTAATCCAATTTCGACCAATATATAATAATGAAAGCGAGGTAAAATATAATGAATGAAAACATCGTGCTTGAAGCACAGCACATGAAGAAGATTTACAATTACAGAACTGATAACGAATTTGAAGCACTCCATGATATCTCTTTCCAGGTTCATGAAGGGGAGTTTATTGCCATCATGGGTCCTTCCGGTTCAGGCAAATCCACTTTTATCAACAATATCTCTACCATTGACCTTCCTACAGGCGGCAAAGTGTTCATCAACGGCACTGAAGTCAGAACCATGAGTGCCAATGCCATCGGCAAGTTCAGATATCATAATCTCGGCTTTATTTTCCAGGAATTCAATCTGCTGGATACACATACCATGTTTGAAAATATTGCTCTTCCTTTGTCACTTGCTCATGTGGATTCCGCTGAGATTCACAAGCGTGTTGATCTTCTTGCCGAAGAAATGGATATCAAGCATCTGCTTCACAAGTATCCCAACGAATGCTCCGGAGGCCAGAGACAGAGAGCTGCGATCTGCAGAGCTCTTGTGAACAATCCCCGTATTATTGTAGCTGATGAACCTACCGGTAATCTTGACTCGGCAAACTCCAGCGAACTCATGAAGATTCTTGAAAAGCTGAACAAAGAGGACGGTGTAACAATTGTCATGGTAACACATGATGCACTGGTAGCTTCTTATTCCGGAAGACTTCTTTATATCAAGGACGGCAGTATTGAACAGACACTCGAAAGAGGAGACAAGGATCAGGACAGCTATTTCAAGAGAATTGTTGAGATCAATTCCGAAGAAAGCAGAAGGGCTATTGCACAATGATCTTCAAGGATGCTTTAAGGTCGCTGAAACACGATCTGTCAAAGGCTGTATTCTACTGGCTTACGTTTGTTATTGTTACAACATTCTTCTTTCTGTTCTTTAATTTCTCCGGTGCCGAATCATCCGGTCTTGAGTTCATTGATTCCAACAATCTGATAACCGGTGTTATCGTACTGATGCTGATCATCTGCAGTATTGATATTTTCTTTGCTAACAATTTTTATATCAAATCAAAATCAAAAGATATCGGCGTCCGTCTCGTATGCGGAGCAACTTATACACATATTGCTTTCTACCTGCTGATTCAGACGGCAATCCTGCTTCTGACTTCAGTTCCTGCAGCGTATCTCATCAGTCTTGCTGTCATTCCTTCTTTCAACAAGCTGCTGGCGAACACATTCCATACAGATCTGCATATTAAATTCACTGCCGGTTCCATGGGACTGACTGCTCTCGTAATTGCATATCTGGTCTTCTGGCTTGTCCTGCTGAATCTGAGTTTTGCATATCAGAATACTGCAGGTACAATGATGAATTCACGCAATGTAACCCGCAACAGAGGGAGCGGCAGTGTATTCCATCTCAGTGCTTCGGGGATCGTCATGAAAGTGATTTATACAGTTCTCTTCCTCGCGCCTCTCGCAGGTTTCTTCTTTGTTCCGGCTTCAACTTATTTTCTCCTTGCTCTAATAGGAATCTTCGGATTCAACGGTTTCATCAAGACAGTTGTTTATCCTTTCTGTTCCCGGATCAGTTCCGATTCAGGATTAAAGAAACCCTGCAGCATGGTGCTGGCCGGCTTCTTCTCTACAGATCTTATGGTTAACAGCATGAACATACTTCTTTATATCGTAAGTGTTGTTCTTCTCGGTTCTCTTTTAATTACTGCTAAAGGAAAGGCAATTGAAACTGTACTGGTCATGGTTGCATATATCACTGCATGCATTCTGCAGGCAATGACCGTTATGTTCCGTTCGGCATCCGAATTCAGCGGAAGACAGAAGTATTATCTTTCCCTTGACCAGATCGGCTTTCTGGAAGAAGATCTGAAAAAGATCACAAGAAATGAAACATTCCTCTATTTCGGCTTTGTACTTGCTGCTGCACTCCTGTATGTCGGAATTATGTTCATTAACATGGTACGCTACAACATTCTTTCTGCAGGGATTACAGTTGTTCTTCTGCTGTTCCTGATTGTCCCTATGATTATTTTTGCTTCAGCTGCCTGGATATATCACAGAAGCTGTATCTATCCGCTTCCCAGAACCCGCTGATTCACTTAACAAACCTGTTTTCATAAAACATGAGAACAGGTTTTTCTGTATAATAAGGTATATGAGTATTAACAACGGTAAAAGAAAAAAGAAAAAGATCACCATACTCGGAATTCTTGACGTTCTGCTGATTCTGATTCTCTGCCTTTACATCATCATCGGCACCTGCGGTCTTGCAGTACTGAATTCCATGACTGAAGATATGCCTGAATTCTCTGTTACGGATCTGATCAGTGACGAATCATCCCGAATCTATGACGCTGACGGAAATCTTGTAGAGGAAATCGGTATATATCAGCGCGACAATGTGAAGTATGACGATTACCCTGAAGCACTGGTAGATGCATTCATCTGCATCGAAGATTCACGTTACTTCAAGCATAACGGCTTTGATATTCCTCGTTTTATGCGTTCCTGTCTTTCCTATCTGCAAACTGGTGACTTCTCCGGCGGAGGCGGTTCAACGCTTACTATGCAGCTGGTAAAAAATACTTATTTCTCCATGGAAACCGGTTCTGTTCAGACGACGCGGTCACAGACGCTTGAATATAAAGTCCAGCAGATCCTGCTTTCCGTAAAAGCTGAAAAATATCTTGGCAAAAGAGAACTTTTTGAGCTTTATGTCAATAAGATGAATTTCGGCAAGAACATCCGCGGAGTACAGTCTGCTTCACTTTACTACTTCGGTAAAAACTGCAGCGAACTGAACCTTTCGGAATGTGCGATGCTTGCGGGTATTGTGAATCTTCCGAATGTTTACAATCCATATGCGTATCTTGAATATGGCACCGCAAGAAGAAACACCGTACTTCTGATGATGCTGAATCACAGATACATTACAGAAGAAGAGTACAGCCTGGCATGCAGTGTGAAACTTGAAAATATTCTTGCCGGTGAAAATTATACTTCCGGGGAATCTTCACCTTATAAATCGTATGTAGATACCGTAATCAGTGAAACAGTTGAACTGACAGGCATGGATCCTACAGTATGCGGCATGGAAATCTATACAGCTCTTGAACCTGTCATACAGTCACGTATAGAGCAGATCCAGAGCGGTTACGGAGCAATTCCGTTTACCGACGATGACATGCAGGTGGCGATTGTTTCCGTAGATAATACAAACGGCGAGATTGTTGCCATCGGCGGAGGAAGAAACTATACCGGCTCCCGCTCTTTTAACAGAGCAACGGATCAGTATAAACAGCCAGGCTCGGCTATAAAACCTGTGCTGAGCTATGCACTTGCTTTTGAATATCTCGGATATTCACTTGATGAGGTTATAACCGACCGGCCCATTACACTGCCGAAACAGGGAAGAGTACTTGTCAATGCCGGCGGTACCTACGAGGGTGATGTTACTTTGAAGGATGCTGTGGCTTATTCATTGAATACACCTGCAATTCTTGCTCTTCAGGATGTAACCGCAAGAATCGGGCAGGATGCTGTCATTGATTATCTGCAAAGCCTCGGATTTTCGCAGGTGACCGAAGATAACTATGAACTGCTTGCCGCAATCGGAGGCAACGCTTTTACAACTACTGTTACCGAACTTGCCGGAGCTCATGCGGCAATGATCAATCTTGGTGTATATAACAAGCCTCACACAATCCGCAAGATTGTAACAACATCAGGCACTGTGTTTACTCAGGACAGTGAAACACAGAATAAACGTGTTATCTCTTCCGGCAGTGCTTATCTTGCGGATCAGCTGATGCGCAACAACGTTGAAGCAGAAGTCGGAAACTATATGGAAATCCTTCAGCGTTCCTATCCGGTATATGCTAAAACCGGTACAACCGACTGGGGAACGGACGGTGTGCAGTACGGATATCCTGAAGGAGCAATGAAAGACAAGTGGATGGTTGCCAGTACATCGCAATATACAAATGTTGTATGGTGCGGCTGGGATAAAGCAGAAGAGGGAAAAGAGAATTATTTTACAACCGAAAAGAGTTCTCTTAATATTCCCGGAAACATTCTGCAGCTGCTGCTCGACGCTGAAGCACTGGTATGTCCGGATACGCTGGGCGGTGTCAGAAAGCCGGATGATGTTGAAGATGTCACATATGTCTATGGTACATACCCGCATGTACAGCAGGAAAGCTGGATGTCTTCCGATGTTCTTGTAACCTCTCAGGTATCTTCATCAGGACTTGAAAACAGTCCGTTGATTTCTTATGAATCTTATCAGGGTACACCGGTTCTTAATGATCTGCACGCAGCGGCTGCAGGCAATATGTATTACATTACCTGGTATACCGAAACACGTTTCTGCAGCGGTTACAGCAGAGATATCTCCTTAAGTACGGATGTTGTAAATGTAAACAAATGGGGAAGCTGCCTTGTCAGCAATACATGGCTGCACGATTCAACAAGCTATACCTACAATGCATCTGTATATCTGAATGACGAAAAGATCGCAGATGTTACAGGGGATAAATACGGATTCTATGCAGGCTGGATGCCTGAAGAAGAAGGTGAACTCAAAGTCTGCGGAACCATCTCCACCGGATACGGAACTTCGAATGAAGCATGTGCTGTTGTACGAAGAACTGATGAATAAAAAGGAGTGTATACTCCTTTTTTCATTACAGTACATTTTTCAGTACAGATATATTAATTTAATGTTATAATTCATAAAACAGGCGGTAAAAGCTTATGAAAAGATTTGCTTATGCAAGATTTGACCAGAAGAAAACTGATTCGTATGAGAACAGTCTGAATTTTCTGCGTTATATCGATATTGATTCGGTATTTTCGGATGATTTCAGCAGTTTTCCTGCCAGCAGAAATTATCTTCTTGAACATGCACAAAAAGGCGATTCAATTATTATTCAGAATTTCCGGACAGTTTCTCCTAATGCTTCAGATTTCAGATGGCTGATCAGTCGTCTTTCCGCGAAAGAAATTGATCTTATTTCCATTGACGAAGACTTCACCTTGTCATCGCATCGCGGAAGGCTGATGCTTCAGAACGATCTTGATGAATATTTCAGAAATACTTTAGTTACACCTTCGATTTATTTCAGAAGACGTTCTTCTAAAATAATTCAGCAGGAAAGCCCTGCTGTTTCCGAACAAAAGACTTCAGCGCCGGAACCATCAGTAAACCTGCCGGAAAATACGAATCCTCCGTTAAAACGCGGAAGGGGAAGGCCTCGCAAGAATCCTCTGCCTGCTGCTGAGCCTGTTAAAACTGAGACTGTTGTTATCGAATCTCCGGTTTCACAATCCGAAACAGCTGTACCTGTTCCTGCTGTTAAGCGCGGAAGAGGAAGACCTCGCAAGAATCCTCTGCCTGCTGCTGAGCCTGCTGAAACGGAGACTGTTATTACCGAATCTTCGGTTTCACAATCCGAAACAGGTGTACCTGTTCCTGCTGTTAAGCGCGGAAGGGGAAGACCTCGCAAGAACCCTCTGCCTGCTGCTGAGCCTGTTGAAACTGAGACTGCTGTTACCGAATCTCCGGTTTCACAATCCGAAACAGCTGCAGCTGTTCCTGCTGTAAAGCGTGGAAGAGGAAGACCGCCCGGCTCAAAAAACAAAAAAACTGCAGTTATAACTGATCCTGTAAAACAGCAGGTGACTCAGGAAGATGATTATGTTCTTTCTGTTACAGAAGGAATCCACGTGAACCTTGAACACAGCAGGGGACGTCATCCGAAAAAGATCAGCGGTAAAGAATTCGACAGATGCTACAAACTCCTTAAAGAAAAGAAGATAACAAAAAAGCAGATGATGACTGAGCTGAATCTGAGTTTTCCTACATTGAAAAAACTGATCGCTGAACGCGAAGCTTCCCAATCCTGAAAACGGTCTGCACATGCAGACTTTTTTCATTCTTCTCTTAAAATTGTGTTGCTAATATATTTATTCGGTGTATTATATATGGGCACGAGGAAATATGGGCCTGTAGCTCAGGTGGTTAGAGCGCACCCCTGATAAGGGTGAGGTCGTTG
>R19__coassemble_10_pt1 | contig 141653 bp, 123 predicted proteins | sample R19__metabat2_low_PE_032 | metagenome-assembled genome bin R19 | reverse complement strand
TGGGTGCAGCATCCCACGGTGGGTAATTATACAGGCTTGAAAAAGATTCGGTTTTTTTATGCAGCAAATGAAACACTCGCTTTTGCAGTTGATTCCTTCAGAAAGATAATGTCAGAACAGGGTGTAGATGCCTCTTTCTATCTTCAGGATCACATGTTTCATGCTTTTGCTATATATCCTATCTGTAAAGAAGCAAAAGAAGCCTATCAGGATCTTTTAAAGCACTTAAAATAATCAGATTCCTATCCATCAAATATAGCAAGACCCATCCATTCACAATAATGAACAGATGGGTTTTCTTTTGTAACTTTTTCTGAAAACTGAAATAGTATGAAACAAGCCGAACCATCAGTACTGGTTCAGCTTGCACTGCGAATCCCAAAAACATCTTTAATCTGCTTAAATATGCTGATTAGTGCATACTGTAAAATGTATAAAAAAAGACAGGCTCATGAAAAGAACCTGTCTTTTTTAATCAGATGAATAATCAGCTATGTATTACTGAGTATTTACAAATTCAGATGTTTCTGTCATTGTATACTCTGACTTTAATTCACCGTTCTCAGTGTACACATTGATACTATAGTAACGTCCGCGGCGGTAAACATATTCTCCATATGTATCCTTTCCTGGCACATAGGTATCATCAGGATCGAATACAAAGAATCCGTTCCTCTGAATTTCAGTTACACCAGACGCAGGGAATTCCTCTTCATCAGTAGTTTTCAGCAGTTGTCCCGCATCATTATCCTGTCTTGCCTCGGAAGCAATCAGCAGTGCTTTACCGCTGATATTTTCTAAAACCGTTGTACCACTGAATTCTCCTTCAGGTACCATTTCATTTTCAATGTAAATGATATCAGTATAAGTGATTCTTACCCAGTCATCCTCAACAATTACCTGATCAGGAATTTCAATAGTTTCTTCCTCATAAACATAACCTGCTGCGATGCTTTCATCCATCAATTCCTTCGGAATACTGATCTGCATAGACAGAGTATCAACGACATTACCTTCTACATCCTCAATCTCCCAGGTATGGCTGAAACTTCCTGTGCCATCTGACTTAAGCACAACGGTATCCCCCTCCTGCAATCCCATTGCATAACCAGGGATGACATAGGTTGTACCAGGGCTCACAGAAGTAAATGCCGGAAGTCTGAGTTTCTGATCAGTCAGATTTTTAACTTCCATGTCAATACCTACACGGCCAAGTTCAGCATCTTCCTGACCTTCCGTCAGAAAACTCATTCCGGTAACTGTGATTGTTACTGAATCACATTCAAATACCTGCTCTTCAAAAGCGGTCTCTGTTTCTGTCTCAACAGTTTCAGATTCATTGTTTTCCGATGATGTACTTGCAGAGGAACCATCTGCAGCATTTCCTGTACAGCCTGCAGCAGTGCAAAGCATAACCGCAGCCAGCAGTAAATTCATAATCTTTTTCATATGATTTTCCCTTTCTCAGATTTTCCTCAATACTATATTACAAGGGGGGGGAATACAAGTGGTTTCGAAAAATCATCAGAAACTTGCTGCATTGACGGGACAGATCAGAAAACAATGAAGCACGCAAAGAAAAACTGCCGTTTCCGGCAGTCTTCATTTATTTGCAGATCTTCGATGAGCTATAATTATTCGTCCACTTTTTCAAATAATCCCAAAGCTTCACATGCATTCCAGATTCCGTCTTTGTCGACATCTGTTGTAATGTAATCAGCTCTTTCCTTGATCTCATCACAGCCATTGCCCATAGCTACGCATGTCCAGTCCTTGATAAACATTGTCAGATCATTCTTTGCATCTCCAAAGACAACAACATCCTTCGGATCTGCACCATAGTGTTCCAGTACCTGTCTGATGCCGAATGCTTTATCACCGGGTTCTACGAACAAGTATTCTTTATGGAATCTGCACCACGGAAGTTCTTTCAGTGTTTCAAGTTTCAGTTCTTCCGGATAATAGCATGCGACATATGCCTTATAAAGAATCGGATAATCGTTGGGATCCAGTCCTTCAACAACCTTTGTCTTCATATATACATCGTTTGTAAAATCCATGAATCTGCTGTCAGGAGCCCATCTTGTGCCTGAATTTTCAGGCTGAATTGCCCAGATGTATCCTTTTTCCTTGCATTCATCGATCAGCTTGATCACTTTATCACGGTCAAGCGGAGTAATTCCCAGAAGTTCATCATTGATGGTTACACCGTAGCCCCCGTCGCTGACCATATTATGGAAGCCCAGTTCCTCCATGACACCGACACCAAGTGCCTGTGCACGGCCGGTGGAAATTGCCAGGAAATGTCCTGCTTCACGAAGTTTCTCAAGTGCACGCTTCGTAGATTCCGGTACATATGATTTCCCGTAACCTCCGGCAAGCAGTGTACCGTCGATATCAAAAAATAAATATTTGCGTTTCATGTTCATGTCCTCTTATTGTCATTATTCTATCATGAGGAAAGCTTTTTTATGCGGACAGAATAAACCGGAAGTATACTGTTTACATACAAAGGAGATCTGCCCATGCTTTTCTACGATGATAACTATCTCACATCCTGTGATACTGTCGTTACAGGCACAAAAAACATCAATGATATTACATATGTCAGCCTCAAAGATACCATCTTCTATGCGCAGGGAGGCGGTCAGAAGAGCGACAGAGGCACATTGTTGTCCGAAGGGAACACCTTCAGGCTGATCCGTTCCGTGAAAGGTGAAAACGGCGAAGTTCTTCTGCAGGTGGAATGCGATGATCCGGCATCTCTGGTCAATAAAGATGTACATTGCGAGCTGGACTGGTCTTTCCGTTACAAACAGATGAAGCTGCATACTGCTCTGCATATTCTGCACTGTGTCATGGAAGAGCAGAAAGGAGAAACTCTGGTTTACCCTATGCTTTCAACAATTGAAGAAGATTCTGCTGTAAACAAGTACAAGAACGCAGCCGTCAGCGGCATTGATTTCGCGGCTGTTGAGCAAAGAATGAACGAACTCTTCAGTACAGATACACAGGTTATTACATACGCAGATTCAGAAAATCCGTTATACCGTTACTGGAAATGTATGGACTGGATGATTCCCTGCGGCGGAATTCATGTTCATTCATTAAAAGAAATTGGAAGGATTCACCTTCATACGCATACAAAAAAAGGAAACATGAGCATTCAGGTTTTCCTTGATGAACAATAACAGCGCAGGAGCCTGATCAGGACTCCTGCATTGTTTATTCTCTTGTATATTTCAGACAAACGATACCGTTTACTGTTTCAGAAGATTTCCATTTGAAAGAACGGATACATCCGTCACCGAACAAAGGTGCATCCTGCGGCTCACCTGTTACAGGCACAATCACAATACTGACTTCATCAACTGCATCTGCCTTCAGGAAAGAACTGTTGATCACTGCTCCGCCTTCCAGCATCAGAGTTTCAATGCCGAACAGTTTTTTCAGCTTGATCAGTGTTTCTTCAATACTGTATGCAAAGATATAAGAAATACCTGTTTCCCTCAGATAAGCAAGATAAGCATCTTCTGCCTCCTCCAGTACTTCAATAATATGCGCATTGTCATAACCGGGATCCGGATCGGAAATCTTTGCGTTCTTCCAGCCAAGTCTTCCTTTGCGGTCGAATGCGACTGCATAATAATCCGTATCTGTTTCTGCGACATAATCTTCATGATCTGCCGTACTTCCTGCATATCTGCTGAGATCAGGATACCAGCCTCCCGTAAAGCTTGACTCCATTGTTACTCTTCCGCAGGCAAAACCATCCGCATCATATTTTCTGTTCATTTCGTAATACACTTCGGCAGCTTCTGTTCCTTCTTCACTGCTCAGAAAATTTCCGGTCACCTTTCCGTCCAGAGATACTGTCATATGACAGATTACATAAGGCTTGTCGTTCATTATCTTTCTCCTTGTTCTGCAAATGCAAGGATCAGGTCTGCGATCTTGTCACTGTGCACGATATAACTGCCGTGTCCTTCGCCTTCCAGCAGTTTAATCTGTGCACCGGGAATATTCTTCCATATTTTCAGTGTATGTTCTTCTCTGATCAGATCTTTTCTTCCGGCAAGCACCAGTGTTTTCACTTTGATCGTATTCAGTTCCTTGACATCAATATGAGGCTGTTCAAGCATCATCTTCAGTTTGGGATCATGTGTAAACAGATACATCCCTTTCACCAGAGCATACATCCATGTTTTTACGCCCTTTGGATCAATATTCGCACCGCTGATAATCATGCGTTCAAATCTTTTCGGTTCTTTGATTGCACAGATCAAACCGATAATACCGCCGTCACTGAAGCCGTAATATACCGGACGATCGAGCCCGAGTACATCTGCGAACGCCAGAACATCCATTGCCATGACATTATAGTCCAGTGTTTCTGCAGGAGTGCTCTGTCCATGGCCTCTGCTGTCAACGAGATAGCAGGTATAAGTTCCTGCAAGTTTCTCTGCTGCTGTATCAAAAATCGTATGATCCTCGCCGTTGCCGTGAATCATGATCAATGGCTTTCCTTCGCCTTTAACTTCGTAGTACAGTTCAATTCCGTTTACTTCTGCTTTCATCAGTTCTACCCCTTTTGACAATCATAATGCACACTTTTCTTTTATGCATTGATTAATTTCAGAATCAGACTGTATTCTTCCTCATGCGGAACAAGTTCCAGGTTCTTTTCTTCAACCATTTTTCTGAATTCCGGTTTTGAAACAAAGAATATTTCACTGATCTCCTCAATCTGAAATGTCATATCATTCAGCGTGCATTCTGTTTCAAGAAGATAAATGTCTGCGAATTCATTGTTAACAATTCTGCTGAACGGATCTGCGGGCTGCTTCATTGTACAGACAAGTTTCAGATCTTCTGCATTTACGATAAGGCCAAGTTCCTCCCTTAGCTCTCGCAGCGCACCATCCATTGAACTGTCGCCGGCAGAAAGATGACCGGCACAGGAAATATCCAGTTTGTCCGGCCATGAATCCTTTGTATGACATCGTCTTTGCAGAAGAACGCCTTCATCAGGATTTACAATCCAGATATGCGCTGCTTTATGCCAGTCACCGTCACGATGCACCTCATTACGCAGCTTGATTCTTCCGGTTTTATTTCCATCTTCATCAAGAATGTCAAAATATTCCATAAAATCCTCCTCAGAGCAGCGCATTATGTGCAAGTGCGAGAACAGCGCTGACCGCAAGTGCAGCAGCGATCATCGCCGTGCAGGAAATTTTCCACATGCCGTTTCTGTTGAAGCCGTAAAAATCCGGCCAGCCGCCCCTTTCTTCTCCTGTCTTAACAACCTTGTAAAGATACAGACATGCATATGCAAGCATCGGAATCATGCCGAAGATAATCTGCGCGCTGCTGAAACGCAGACATTTTTCCACCAGAAGAAACTCAATGACAGAAAGTGCAGGGCCGACCACATGCATATACAGGTTATCTTCCTTGTACAGCAGAAAAATACCGATCGTAGGAGCGAGAAAGAAAACAACTGTCAGAAATGTAATGACAACTGAAACCGTCGACATGAATCTTAATATCATCAGAACATCCGGCAGTGCTGCTGCACCTGATGATAAATGCATCATTTCATAAATCAGAATCATCAGCGAAACGATTGCCGAAAAATCGTTGGAAAGATACGTAAAGAAACGGAATATATGAAGTTTTCTTTTCAGCGGTTTCTCCGGCTGATGAATTCTGAAATACCAGTACATCGTATATGAAGTCCAGAGGACGATCACAGCATTAATCACAATGGATAGAATCATTTGTTTTGTTTCCTTTCTTCATGCCTTCAGCACATAACTGTTCATAGAAAACAAGCAGTATGCGGGAAAAGCATATTCTTAGACGATCTTTTTGTTTCATTTTATGATTGTTCGCGTGAAAACTACAGGGGTGAGAAAATGAATTCTGCATTCGCAAGATGGATCGAACCAAGAAAACAAAATGTCAATCATTCAAAATTACGTTTTTCAAATCAGGATATTAAAAAACTGCTGATCCCGCTCGTGATTGAGCAGGTGCTGACCATGCTTGTCGGCATGGTAGATACTGCGATGATTTCCTACGCAGGAGAGCTCGCCGTTTCGGGAGTATCTCTTGTGGATATGATCAACGCTGTGTTTATTTATCTGTTCACAGCAGTCGCTACAGGCGGTGCTATTGTTGTATCACAGTACCTCGGATACGGTCAGGAAGAAGAGAGCCGCAAAGCTGCCAATCAGGTTGTATCCTTCTCATGCTTCTTCGGTGCTGTGCTGATGATTGCGGTCATGATCGGAAACAGAGGACTTCTGTCACTGCTGTTCGGAAGTGTTGAAGAAGGCGTAATGACGGCTGCAGTTACCTATCTCTTTGTAACTGCATTATCTTATCCGTTCCTTGCTGTATACAATGCCTGCGCAGCTTTGTTCCGTTCCATGGGCAATTCCAAAGTAACAATGAAAGCATCTCTTCTGATGAACGGAATCAATGTTGTCGGAAATGCGCTGGCAATCTTTGTACTCGATGCCGGTGTTGCCGGTGTCGCTGCTGCATCTGTTCTCTCCAGAATTGTCGCTGCGGCGGTTCTGTTTGCACTGCTGACAAAGAAAGACAGAGCAATCAGTCTGAACTTCAAGGATCTTGTTTCCTTTAATCCTTCCCTGCTGAAAAAAGTGCTGGGAATCGCCATTCCAAACGGTGTCGAAAGCGGCTTCTTCCAGATCTGCCGTGTTACCATGACAAGTATTATCGCCACCTTCGGTACAATACAGATTGCGGCTAACGGTGTAACAAACAGTATTGAATACCTCAATACCATTATGAACAGTGCCGCAGGTCTTGCGATTACGACGATTGTCGGTCAGTGTGTTGGTGCAAATGACTACGATCAGGCTGATTACTATCTGCGCAAACTGCTTCGCATTACTGCGACCTGTTCCTTCTTCCTCTGCCTTGGTGTAGCAGCGGCACTGCCTCTGATCATCAAGCTGTATCAGCTGTCACCCGAAACGATTCACTACGTATACATTCTTGTATTATTCCATGGATTCCTGACAGTCATTCTCGGCTGGCCTTCCGGTCCTTTCCCTACAGCGCTCAGAGCTGCAGGAGATGTCAGATATTCCATGTATGTAGCGATCATCGGTCTTGCTTTCGGACGTGTATTCTTCTCATGGCTGTTTGCAGTAAAGATGAACATGCAGATTTACGGTATGTGGCTTGCCATGGCAACACACTGGGGAATCAATGCTTTCGGTGCATATCTGCGCTATCGCAGCGGCAAATGGAAAGAGCATCGTGTCATAACAGCAAGGTAAACCGTATTATTTTGATTGTCATAAAAGGCACAGGATCAGACTGTATCCTGTGCCTTTGCTGTTTCTGCAGTTGTCAGAAAGGATTCTTTACGCTGAAATCAGAATATGTTTCAGCCTGTCCGGCATTTGAAAGATCAGCATTTTCACTGTAGGCAGTGACTGTAACTGTATATTCGCTGTCTCCCTGTACATAAACAGTTCCGTCAGTTCCTTTGATCGTAACTGTTTTTCCTGATGCATCTGTAATCTTTCCGGCATTGTTTAGCTTAGTAACAACACTGTCTGCTGTAACAGTCCATACTGAAGTACTGTCAATTGTCAGCGTACATGTACCATTGCCGCCGTTTCCTGCCCATGTTTCATCATCAACGAAAGCTCCTGTCAATGAACTTCCGTATGTCATATAGAAATCGAGGCTGGAAATGCTGTCATAAATAATATCGCCTTCCATATCCTGGCTGATTGCTGTGAATGTGCAGTCGGAGCCGTTCTTTCCGGATGAGCCCCATCCTCTGGCATTTGTATTTCCTGTACACTGCAGGAAGAAATCATTTTCATCCGCATATGTAATATCAACGTCAGAAATAATAAACGTGCATTCTGTATTTGTTGTATAGAAGATACCGCCGTTGTTTGCTGTCAAAGAACCGCCGGTCATTTCAAATGTACCGTTGCCCACTTCCGAGTCACCGGACATTGACTGGTATACAATCACATTCCACGTACAGTCATTCTGCGCGTTATCCTGCATTGTTCCGGTCAGATCACAGTCAAACAGGCGAAGTGTATTCAAGCCTTCAATACAGATGCCTTCCGAATTGTTTGCTGTAAGTTCTGCACCGCTTACGGTAATGTCTGCTGTGCAGTATACCGCCGGAGAGCCGGTACCGTTTGTTGTATATGAGCCGCCTTCAACAACCATCGTTCCGCCGCCTCTGTCTGAACGAATCGCAGCGGATGATTCACCGGAAGTTTCTGCTGTGCAGTCCCACGCGTACAGTGTGCCTCCTCCGGCAGCGTGAATACCGCCGGAAGTGCTCTTTTCAGTAACAATATCGGCATTCTGCACATAAACAGTTCCCTCACCATAGGCGAAGATGCCCGCACCGCCGGATGCATCCGTGTCTATATCTGCCCCATCAATATAAAGTGTACCATCTATATTCAGCAAAGCTGCACCGACACCATAGAAACTGGAATTGTCTCCGCCGGTACTGGATGAGGATATTCTTGATACTGTGATATCAGAAAGCTTTACTTCAGCACCTTCATCAACAAGAACAGCATTTTCATCTGTTCCCGTTGATTCAAAAGCAGTTTTGCTTTCCGTACTGTCTTCTGTATATGTTGTAACAGCTGTATAGCTTACATTTCCGGAACTCATGCCGCCCGGGCCGCCGGATGCCGTCTGCTGCATGCCTTCATTGATTTCTACGGATGTTACACTGCCGGATTCATCAACTGTTACTGTAAGAGATGTTCCCTCTTCAATCGCACTGAGATCAGCCGCACTTCCGTCAGCCGCTGTAATAACAGACGCATCTTCCAGTGTAAGAACTACAATCACCGGATCGGAAGGCATCTCTGTCATTGTCATATCATTTCCCGAAGGCATTTCAGGAACAGATTCATTCACAGCATTCTGGTTATTCGCATTTTCAGGCACATCAGGTGCTTCTCCGCCGCCATTGCTTTCGCCATCCGGTTTTTCCGGAGGAGTACTGCTGTTATCTGTTTCTCCTTCCGGTTTATCAGGAGGTGTGCTTCCTCCTTCCGGCTGATCCGGCATTTCTTCCATACTGCCGCTGCCGGGATCTCCATCGGGCTTTTCCATCTGTTCAGTTTCCTGAACATTCTCCTGCATCTGACTGTGCATTTCCTGCTGCATGCCCTGCATCATCATTCCCTGGTCTGCAGAAGATGATGTCTGTATCTCCATTGTCACTTTGTTGCCGTCAACAGAAGTTACAGTTCCCGTAAATGTTGAAGAAGTAACAGAAGCAGTATTCGTTATTTTTGTTTCTGAGCTGTCTGCTGTGCATCCTGCAAGAACAGACGAAAGAACTACTGTGCTGCTCAGAAGCATCCGAAACAATTGTTTGTTTTTCATATTACGTTTATCTCCTTGTTTTACATTTTAAGCATACTTCGTATTTGCGAATGCAAAGAAAAGAAAATGTGAAGAAAAGCCGAAAAATGCCGTTAAAAATTTTAAAAGCCATTCACTCTGAACAGCTTTCCTTCTATCCCTACAATAATCATATCTCCCGGAAAAACGTATGTCCACAGAACCGGACCGCCAATTCCGCCAATCGTACGAAAACAGAAGAAAAACAAGATCAGATATAAAATGATGCTGTTTTGTGTATAATACCTAGGAACTTTAAAGGAGAAAAGTATGAACAGAGAATGGATTACACAGTACAGCAGTTATCTCAGCAGAGATATGCATATGCTGGTATACGGATGGGGAGGTACACCTCTTGTTGCTTTCCCCTGCCAGGATGGCATGTGTGATAACTGGGAAGGCTTCCAGATGCCCGATACACTGGGAGATTATATTGAAAACGGACAGATCCAGCTGTTTGTTGTAGATACTGTTGATAAAGAAAGCTGGTCTGATGAACATGGAGACAAAGAACACCGAGCATGGATTCAGGAATGCTACTACAACTACATTGTAGAAGAATGTATTCCGTTTGTACGTGAAATCAACGGTACAGGTATTCTTCCGGTTGTCACAGGTTTCAGCCTCGGGGCAACTCATGCAGCGATCGTCTTCCTGCGCAGACCTGATCTTTTCAAAGGCGTCATCGCATTGTCCGGATCCTACGATGCATGCGATATGTTCGAAGGATGGCTGAACGAGACTCTCTACAACAACTCCCCTGTACATTTCATGCAGAATATGCCGGCAGATCACTATTACATTGATCTGTATAACCAGAAGAAGATTATTCTGTGCGTTGGTCAGGGAGCATGGGAAGAAGAAGGAATCCGCACAACAGGAATCATGGACAGAATCTTCAAAGAAAAGGGAATCAGCGCATGGTGTGATTTCTGGGGCTATGATGTCAATCATGACTGGCCCTGGTGGAGAAAGCAGATCCGTCACTTCCTTCCTTACGTTATTGACTGAAAGGCAAAATAAAACGGAAATCCGCAAGGACTTCCGTTTTTTTGTGCCATTAATGCTTCAGCAGAAAGTTCAGTCAGCTGCCGCTTCAGCGCCGGCTGCTTCATCTTCCGGTGTAATAACCGGAATTGCCATCAGCTTTGTATAATACTTCTCTCTGTCTTCCTGATAGCCCATCTGGAAATCACTGTCTGTTGAATGATGGAGTTTGTGGATATAGTCATGTTCATGACCACGTACACTTTCTGTATCAAGTTCAGTGATGTAAATGGAAATATCGGAGCACTGATCAGAAATCTTTTCCAGAGCTGCGATTACATTCTGGAACTTGATGCCCTGATAGAATTCACATGCATTTCTGGACATACGGATAACATGTCTTGTATTCAGGTCTGCAGCCAGATCGTCAATTACTTCTTCAAGAGGTTCAATCTTTGCGGCATACAGTGCATCCTTTGCCTTGAATGCTGTAATGGTTGTTGTCAGGATTTCATTGACAGCTTCAAGCAGAACACCAAGTTCTTTCTTTGCTGTTTCAGAGAATTCTCTGTCATTTTCATGAAGTTCATTGATATTGTCAATAACATCCATTGCAGCGTCACCGATACGTTCCAGACAATTGGTGCACTTCAGTTCGAAGTTCTGCATACGGAAGTCACGGTTTCTCTTGATATAAGGTGTCAGACTGATCAGATACTGTCCTGTACCATCAGCGATACGGTCCAGAAGATCTTCTCTTTCTTCGATTCTCTTATGCTTGCTCTTATCATAGTCTGTAATCTGTGCTGTGCAGTCTCTGACATTCTTGAATGCAACATCTGCCATGTTTTTAGTCAGATTGCTTACCTGATCAAGGGCAAGAATCGGAGATTCAATCAGGTGGGCATCCAGCTCCTTGAGCTGCATTTCGACTTCATGATGCTCACCGGCTGCAGGTTCATTATCCGGAACAATTTTTTCCGTCACATTTGCCAGAATGCCGGAGAACGGAAGCAGACATAATGCAGGAATGACACGGAAGAGACCATGCAGGTTTGCCACACCGCCGGAATTCAAAGAAGCATACCAGATAGAATCACCGAGAATACCTGTTGCTCTTCCGATTACAAGCAGTACAACCAGCAGGACAGCTGCACAGATGTTATAAACAACATGAACCATTGCTGTACGGATCTGTTCAGGTCTCGCACCGATACGGGATACAAGATAAGTTGTCAGACAGTCACCAATGTTAACACCGATAATAACAGCAAACACACCGTTGAATGTAACACCCATTGTACTTGCAACGGACTGGATAATACCGACAACTGCGGAAGAACTCTGGATAACGCCTGTAACCAGCACACCGGCACCGAAACCAAGGAGATAGTTATTTGCAAAAGCTGTCAGAAGAACACTCAGTGATTCTTCAAATACGCTGACTGCATCACTCATGAAGATCAGACCCATGAACAGAACACCGAAGCCGCATGCTACATTGCCGATGTTCTTCTTGGATTCTCTCTTGGATGTCATCAGAATCACGATACCGATAATCAATGCAAGAGGAGCGAGATTGTCAGCCTTGAAGAAATACATAATACTGTTTTCAGCAGATTCCAGGTCCATCAGTCGGATAACCTGTGCTGTGATTGCTGTACCAACATTGGCACCCAGTACAACGCCGATCGACTGGCGGAATGTAAGAAGACCCGCGCCTACAAGACCAACCGTAAGAACGATTGTTGCAGTGGAACTCTGAATGACACATGTCACAAAGCATCCGAGCAGGAAGCCGAGTACAGGTTTATTGGTAACTTTAGCCAGGGCGGTTTTCATTGTACCGCCGGAATTAGATTTCAAGCCGTCTCCCATGACCCTCATGCCGTACAGGAACATGGCCAGACCGCCTAACAATGCAATAATGTGATAAAATATCGCCATAATAACCTCACTGCCTGAGTTACAGTCTCAAGCACTCTAAACTCTACCACATCACCATTTTCAAAACAATTCATCCTTTTATAAACAGCATTGAATGTCATCATAAAAATATGATTATCATGAAAAAAGAAACTCTTTAATGAGAGTTTCTTTCATAACTGAATTCAGAATTCTTCAGGCTTCATTTCAAAGCTGTACAGTTCATCATAGGGCATGATATTCAATGATCTGAATTCCTCCCAGCACTTTTCAATCAGTTCCGGACTGCCGAATGCTTCAAATGCACCTTCCGCAAGCACTTTACCTGCTCTTACTGCAGCTTTCATGCCGATCTGTGTACCGGAACATGCTGTGATCACCCAGTGATGACCGGGAGAACATGCAACAGAACCGCCGCCGTGAATGTGCGCGGTCGGGCAGAAGTAGGACATATCAGCTGCGTCTGTACATGTCAGATGTTCCGTATCAAGACCGACGAAGTCACGTTTTGGCTCAGCCAGAATTTCATTGATGTTTTCAGGCGCTTCTTCGCCTGTATAGTTCTTTGTAATATCTCTTGCCCACTGTTTTTCCTCTTCCGTATATTCAATATCCGGAATCTGCTGAGCAACTTCATTCAGATGAGAAGCAAGCGCAATATTCTCATAAAAGTACGGAATCTGGAAAATCAGGCCGGCATCCAGTTGTGTTTCTGTCATTGTTGCAGCACCGTTTGCACAGTTGAGTACACGTCTGTACAAATCCTTTGCACCTTCCGGTGTTGCACTTCTGCAGAAGTATTTGACGCTTGCATAATCCGGTACAATATTCGGAGCAGCACCGCCATTGGTAATCTGATAATGGAATCTGCAGTCAGGCGTAACATGTTCACGCAGAAACTCGCATCCCATATTCATCAGCTGTACTGCATCCAGAGCAGATCTGCCGATCCACGGTTTGCCTGCGGCGTGCGCTGAAACACCATGGAAAACAAAATTCGCAGCCATAACAACAAGACCATGCTGTGATTCTGTTGAGAACGGAGCCGGTCCCGGATGCCACATGACTGCCATATCCATATCTTTGAAAACACCGTCAAAAGCAAGCAGAGACTTTCCTCTTCCGACTTCTTCACCTGGTGCTTCCACCATTCTCAATGTTCCCTTGATTCCTTCTTTTTCCATTGCGTAGCGAAGAGCACAGGCCGCCCCCATGCAGGCACCTGCAATCAGATTATGACCGCACCCCTGACCGGGACCTTCCTTGAAATTCCGGTACGGATCCCTTGTCTGCCCAAGACCGGGAAGTGCGTCCAGTTCACCGACAATTCCGATTACCGGTTTTCCCGAACCGAATTCAGCGATCACTGCATTGGGATTCTCATGATTTTCCTTCAGTCCCTGACCGGCACGTACAAGTTTCATTGTGTTGAAACCCTGTGTTTCAGCAAACTTATATGCTGCATTTGCTGCATATGTATTATTCAGACCAGTTTCCGGATGATCCCAGAGATCCTGCATAAAAGCATCCAGTGATGCTTCATTGTTGTCATACCATTCCTTGATCCATTTATTGATACCTTCGATTTTTTCCATATATCCTCCGTATCTGTTTTCTGAAAACAGCATTAATGGAAGTATTGTACCAGATTCATTGTTTTTCCTGCAGAAAGCAGTACATTTTCCCGGGGTTTCTTTCACAAACCGATGAAAATTATTACAGAAAACTGCATAGTATGATCATATTTAATATATATGTAAAGAAAAGACAGCATATGCTGTCTGAATTCTTATTTATGTTTTACACTTCCGCCCTCAAGCAGCTGATAATCCAGAATCTTATGATTTTCGATATCCGTTTTCCCTTCAATCAGTTCAGCGATCATCTCACCTGCAAGAATTCCTGCCATTTCATTCGGATAGCGGACCGTCGTAAGAGAGGGAGACATGAGCTGAGTCAATGTATATCCGCCGAATCCGGCAAGAGATACTTCTTCAGGGATCTTCCATCCCATTGCTGTGAGTTCTTTATAGCATGCCATGGCAATACGGTCGGTTGCACAGATAATCGCATCCGGCTTATGATTCTGCAGATAGTTGTGAATCTTCTCTGCTGCTGTTTCATAAGTGAAGTCAGTTTCCAGAAAACTGATCTTCTCCACACCTCTGTCCTGCAGTGCTGTATATACACCCTGCTTGCGGCGTACACCTACGGATTCATGTTCCTCAGATACTCCGATAAACAGATAGTTACTGAAATCAAAGGAAGATGCCATATACTCGCCGATCGTACAGCCTGCCATGTAATCATCGTAGATAATATAATTACCTTCATCCACCTTCTGTCCCACGAATACAATCGGAATATCAAGCTCATTGACCATCTTGACATGAGCAGCTTTTGTATTTCCCGGAAGAACCACCAGTCCCTGAACACCGATCTTCAGCATTTCCTCAACACAATCTTTTTCATCGATGCCATGGTCCGTAAACATCACAATGTCTTTATAACCTTTTTCCTTAAGAACTCTGTGCATTGTCATAATCAGTCTGGTTGTTGATACTGATTCCAGAGTCGGCACGAGAACCCCTATCATCTTCTTAGTTTCAGGCATAATCTCACTCCTGCAATTTTCCATTTGAAAATATATCATGATCATTTCACAACATAAACAGTGAATTATCGAAGAAAATGCAAAATATCTGTATGACACACAAATACTGGTACAAAAAGAAGGACATTGCTGTCCTTCTTTTTCCGGTTATGCATTTACGTACGGAGAGATGACTCCCGATCATCTTTCCGCAAAGGGTTTAACAAGGGGTGCGGAAATACATACCGGTATGGAGCACTTCCGTTAATTTCCCGATTTAATAGAAGAGTCCGCCAAGGTTGAATACATGCAGTGCCGCAAGTACTACGTTAACAACTACATTCAGTACGGAAAGCAGGAACAGAGTCTTGAACATATTGTTCATTTCTTCTGTTGTTGTTTCTTTTGCACCGGAGTAGGAGGACATGATAATTGCGCCGCCTGTAGACAGAGGAGAAATTGCAGCTGCGAATGAAGTTGCAGTAATTGCAGAAATCAGTTCTACATAGCTTACACCTGAACCAAACTGTTCACAGATCTGTGCAGCAATCGGATACAGAGTAGGCATTACGACACCAGTTGTAGAAGATACCCATGAGAGAATACCTGAAGTAGCACCGAGAATCGGAGCTGCTGTTCCTTCTGTCATCAGAGAAGAGAGGAAATCAGATACAAGTGTGATACCGCCGAAGTTATCAATAACATTTACAAGAACACCTACACCGCAGATCATAACCAGAGTGCCCCAGGGAATTCCCTTGATAGCCTTCTTTTCATCTGCACATCCGAGAAGAATCAGAACAGCTGCAGCACAGAATGCGAACAGACCAGTATCCAGCTTGAAGCCGATGCAGCATATAACTGTAACTGCGATTACCAGCATTGTGATTCTCTGCTGTTTGTTGAAAGGAGCGATCTCGGAAAGCTTCAGAGGGTTGTCGGCTTTAACTGCATATCCCTTGTACATAACATATACGATCAGTGTGAAGATAAATCCGGAAAGCAGTGTTGTTAAGAACAGATGCAGTGAGAAGCCGCTGTAGCCCAGAGGTTCAGACAGATTCTTTGCCAGAATACCTGTAATAGACAGAGGAGAAGCACATCCTGCATTTGCACCGAGCTTTGCATAAAGCGCTGTAGCCATCGGGTTGATATCCAATTCGAATGCCAGATATACTGCGAATGTTGTCATCAGAATGCCGGCAGCGATATGTCCGGGTCCGATTGCAGAGATGAATGCAGAAAGAACGAACATCAGAATCGGAATCAGATATGTTCTTTTACCGACAAGAGCTACGACTTTCTTTGAGAACAGATCAAGTGTACCGTTCTGGGATGCCATGCCGAACAGGAATGTAACACCAACCAGAGTAACGAACATAGAGCTTGAGAAACCAGCAGTGATCTGCTTTGCTGTCATGCCTCCGGCAATGCCGAGAACAAATGCAGCACCGATAGAGAAGAAACCGATATTAATCTTTTTAATGAATCCGATCGCAACTACAGCCACCAGCACGATCAGAGAAATAACTGCCATACTCATAATTTTTATTTTCCTTTTCCAGTTTAATACTTTTATCCAAGTCTGACGTCTGCAATTCCTTCCATAATCAGATTTGCAGTACGGAAACCGAATGTGTCATCAATTTCAGGGGCATTTTCACCCGGCTTGTAATCTACACCGCATTCCAGTACACCTGAAGGATGGCCGATACGAATGAACTGTGTATCTGTTCCTTCAGAAAGAACCTGTGCAACAATAGAGCCGGGAACGACAGCTGCTGCTGCAGTGCACATAGCTCCGGTCATTGCATAGCTGGGATGAGGATGCTGCATGGACATCATTCTGGAACACAGATCAATATCTTCAGCTTTGATTTCCTTGCCGTCAGGTGTTTTGTAATCTGCAGCTTTTGCCACAAATGTCATCTTGGGAATACCTGGTGTTTCCCATGCGGACTTTGTATAGTCCTCGATCAGTCCGATTCTGACTGCTGCCAGACCTCTGACAGTTTCAAGTAATTCTTCCTGTGCCGGAGTGATTTCGGAAGGAATTTCTGTTCCCTTCAGTCCGACATCTTCTGCTTTTACAAATACCAGCGGATTTGCTGCATCAATAATAGATACTTTCACTTCAGAACCGTCCGGCATTTCCAGAACATCAACTGCATTTCCTGTAGGAAGCAGACCTTTGTTTAAAGTGCCTGCCGGATTAACAAACTTCAGACGAATCGGTGATGCTGTTTCCGGTACACCTGCAATTGCAAAGTCACCATCATAAACAACACCCTGTTCATCTGTTACAACATCAGCGATGATAACCTTATCCGTATTTGTGTTGTAAATACGAACGGGTGTCAGTTCGCCTGTTGTTTCCACAAGTCCCTTTTCAATTGCAAACGGTCCGACACCGGAGGAGATATTTCCGCAGTTGCCTTTATAACTGACAATCGGCTTGTCTACGGAAACCTGAGCGAATGTATAGTCCACATCGCAGTCAGGACGTTCGGACTTCTTGATGATCGCAACCTTTGAAGTTACGGAATAAGAACCGCCAAGGCCGTCAATCTGTTTTTGGTCAGGACTGCCCATCAGTCTGAGCAGAACAGCATCCCATTCTTTTCTGTCTGAAGGCAGATCCTTTTCAAGGATATAAACACCTTTGGATGTACCGCCGCGAATAATCGATACCGGCAGTTTGTATGCTTCTTTTCTTGTTGTCATTTTATTCTTTCCTGTGATTTCTGAAGCCGCCGAGGTCTCCGATGCGGATTTATCTGCAGTTCCGCATCAGAAACCGCCGGGCAGCTTAAGGAGTTATCACGATGTCTTATTTACGATTGAAGTTAATCAGAGAACCGCAGCGGATGATTTCCTTTTCTTCATCCGTCATCGGTGCAATCTTGAGAGTAAGGGGACGTACTGTATCACTGATGACATATGCCTTGATATTCTGCATATCTGTATCAAGTGCTTTGCGGATATCAGGTACGAAGATGTAATCATCATCTTCGAAATCCGGAGTACCAGCCATCTGGAACGGGATCATGCCCCAGTTGATCAGATTGGAACGGTAACGCTTTGTAGCATATTCTTCTGTGATATTTGCACCGCCGAGAAGAACTCTCTGACAGGACGCTGCCTGTTCACGAGCGGAACCGTCACCGGGCTTGACAGCATAAATTGTGGAAGAAAGATCAATCTGTTCATCTTTGATTTCTTCACAGCCTTCGATTGTGCGTACCTTCTTCAGTACTTCAGCAACTTCTTCAGGACATTCACCGTTCTTGCGGGCATGTTCTGCATTCATGACAGCCTTTGCTTTTCCTACATATTCCGGTACTCTGCGGCTGAGAGTAAATTCAGCAAGACCCATCGGGTTGGAACGGAAGGAACCTGTCTCACCGGAAGGGATCAGTTCATCTGTCGTTGTAACAGGATCTGTAATATATGCACATACTTTCAGCAGCATATGTTCATTCAGAGCAGGCATTTCCGGCCAGTCTTTGATATTCGGTCCGCAGATCAGTTCTTCTTCAGGATTGCCTTTTTCAAATCCCTGATAAACTCTGTGTCTGTATGCTGTGTCATCGAATGTGTATTCAGGACATTCAAATTCGTAGCCAAGTTCGTCAGCAGCTGTAATACGTCCGCCGTTCGCAGCTGTAGCAGCGATGGAACGAGCATCCATCAATGCAACAGAAGCAATCTGTCCAAGACCAGGCTTGGAGCCTTCACGGTTCGGGAAGTTACGTGTTGTATGACGAATCGCGAAACCTTTGTGATTCGGTGTATCACCTGCGCCGAAACAGGGGCCGCAGAAAGCAGTACGGATTGTTGCACCTGAGGAAATCAGCTTTTCAATTGCACCCTTCTTTACAAGGTCCAGCATAACTGCCTGGGAAGAAGGATAGATGCCGAGAGCGAATTCACCGTCACCTGTACTCTTGCCATCCAGCAGGTAAGCAGCTTCCATGATGTTGTTGAAGTTACCGCCGGCACATCCGCCGATCGTTGCCTGATCAGCCCATAAAGCACCGTCATGTACCTTTTCCCAGAGATTCAGATGGAGATCAGGATTCTTGATCAGCTTCTGCATATCCTTTTCAACATTGTGGAGAATTTCATCCATATTTGCGTAAAGCTCACGGATTTCATAACCATTGGAAGGATGGAACGGAAGTGCGATCATACTGTGAATTGTGGACAGATCGATGTATACGCAGCCGTCATAATAAGCAGTATCTGCAGGATTCAGTTCCTTGTATTCATCCTCTCTGTTATGTGTCTTCAGGAAGGATTTAACATCATCATCTGTTCTCCAGATGGAAGACAGACATGTTGTCTCTGTAGTCATTACATCAATACCATTTCTGTAGTCAGTGGACATTGTGCTGACACCGGGACCGACAAATTCCATAACTTTGTTCTTTACATAGCCGTTCTTGAATACTGCCGTCACAATTGCGATTGCAATATCCTGCGGGCCGATGCCGGGACGAGGTTTTCCATCCAGATATACACAGATTACTTCCGGATATTTCACATCCCATGTCTGTTCAAGAATCTGCTTGACCAGTTCTCCGCCGCCTTCACCGACAGCCATTGTGCCAAGTGCACCATAACGTGTATGGGAGTCGGAACCGAGAATCATCTTTCCTCCGCCGGCCATTGTTTCTCTCATATACTGGTGAATAACACCAATGTGAGGAGGCAGGTAGATGCCGCCGTACTTTTTGCATGCGGACAGACCGAAGAGATGGTCATCTTCATTGATTGTTCCGCCTACTGCACATAACGAGTTGTGGCAGCATGTCAGTACATACGGGATCGGGAAGTGATCCATGCCGGATGCTCTTGCTGTCTGGATAATATTTACGTAAGTCAGATCATGACTGGTAATGCAGTCAAAGCGGATCTTCAGATTTTCCGGATCACCGCTGGTGTTGTGTGCCTGAAGAATACCGTAGGAAATTGTGCCCTTCTTTGCTTCTTCCATGCTTACGCCTGTGGAAGCAGCTCCTTCTTCAGGAGTCATCAGTGTCTTTCCGTTTACGAGATACACTCCTGTATCGTAAAGCTTGATCATATTCGTTTTTCTCCTTGAAATTCTGCACGGTGCGGCCGGCCGGACCGCCTGGATTGCAATCTCTTTTCCTTTGCGTTTTCATTAAAACAGAGAAGAAAAATGTTTTGAAATTCCTGCTTGCCATCAAAACCATGAATGAAAGGAATGAAAATGTAAGCGGTTGCATAAAATCGCATAAAATCAGATGTTTTTGGCTTTTTTAAGAGATTTTTCGAATTTTTGTATGCATTTGATTCATGAAATATATGCAGAATTTGAATGCATTTCATGGAAACTGGTCACGTATAATACAAGCAGGAATTAATATACTTTTTTCATCAGTTATTTTTTAACAGGAGGAGAGATCAGATGGATTTCCGTGATCTGCAGTATGTTCTTGCAATTGCCCGGTATCAGAACATCACAAAAGCAGCTGAGTCACTTTATGTAACACAGCCTACATTAAGTAAATTTCTGAGTTCGCTGGAAGCAGAGCTCGGGCAGAAATTATTCAGAAAAGCCGGACATAAGTACGTTCTTACATTGGCCGGAGAGAAATATGTCGAAAAAGCAAAGCAGATCATGAACCTTAAAAATGATCTTGATGCAGAACTGGAAGATATTCTGAAAAACGACAGAGGCGTGCTGAACGTATGCTATCCTCCTATGAGAATCACATATATGCTGCCGAAGGTGCTCCCTGAATTTGCAAAAATGCATCCGAATGTAAAAGTAAATGTATATGAAGGCAGTTCTGATACAAACGATAAAAGAATTATTGAAGGACAGGCTGAACTTGCTTTCTTCTCCATGCCGGAAAATGCGAATCCGAATATTGAATATGAAATACTCGGGCACGAAGAAATGCTGATCTGCACATGCAAAGATCATCCTTTGAAGAAGTATGCGGAACCGAATCCGAACAGCCGTTATCCGCGTCTGAATCCTGAACTGCTGAAAAACGAAAAGATCCTTGAAATGCTTCCGGATGCCCGCACAAGACAGATTTCCGAAGCTTATTTCAAAAGACATGGTCTGGAATATGAAAACTGCATGTTTACAAGCAACCTGATGGCAATTATGGAACTGGTCGCTGCCGGCTACGGTGTATCGTTTATCTTTGAAACACATCTTCGTCACCGCCAGGTCCAGACACCGATTGACTGCTACAGTTTCGGCCATCCCAGAACTACTTCAAACTTCGTCGTTGCTTACCGCAAAGGAAGCTATCTTCCTAACTACGCAAGAGACTTCATTGAGATTTCAAAAAAGATCATCTATGAAGCTGAACAGAAAAAGATCTGCTGAAAAGCAGATCTTTTTTATGTCAGAGATATTCTCCGGAAGCAGTCTTCACAAAGCATTGAAGAGCTGTTTCCTTATCCTTTACTGTTTCTTTTCTTCTGTATATGCCAAGCAGCGCATGCGGAGAATCATTCCATTTAAACACTTTCAAACCCGGAGTATTTACAATCTCATGTTCCGGAATGAACGCATATCCGAAGCCAGCTTCCAGCAGGCTGTAAGCTTCATTTGTATCACTGCAGATTGCATTCGGCAGATTATCATTGACCGGAACAATTGTCCTTCCCCGTGAAAAGTGATTTTTCAGAAGATACTGCGGAATTGCAACAATCTGCCTGTAATTCCAGAGTTCGGAAGAGTTTACATCACTTCTTCCTTCCTTTTCCAGTTTTTCGGCGAGCTCATGATTCTCCGGCATGACACACATAAATGCTTCATTATGAAGCTTCGTAAATACAATATTATCATCATTGAAGTTTGCATCTCTGATGGAAATCACAAGATCCAGTTTTCCTGAGCTAAGAGCCTGCAGATTTGCATCTGTCTGATCTTTATACAGTTCGGGCACAAGATTCGGATACTGAAGAAGAACTTTTCCCAGTATTCTGCCGATCAGATGTACTGTGTTGGGATCCATGTAACCGATTCTCAAAGCGTGCCTTGCCTCCGTATGAAACCGGCTGATCTTCTCCATGGAGTGATACCATGTATTCAGAATTTCTCTTGCTTCCGGAAGAAACTCAAGGCCGATCTGTGTCAATGTAACAGAACGGGTTGTACGATGAAAAAGACGTGCGCCGACTTCTGCTTCAAGAGCCTGTATCTGCTTGGAAACTGCCGGCTGCGTCAGCCCGACTGAATCTGCAGTTTTCTGATAGTTCAATGTCTCTGCCAAAGTAGTAAAACATTCAAGCTGTGAAATATTCATAATCCCTCCGGTTATACGCTTATTCATTCCTTTTGCTTATTAATATATTATCCGGGTTCATTTCTCGCATCAACTTTCAAAAGACTATATTGTTCTTGAAGAAAGGAGAGGTTGTACAAAATGAATATTACCTTTGCAAAGGAAAATCTCACAGCTCTGCACACAGCATTCGAAATCCTCGATGATGGCACATTGAAAGCCGTAAAACTGAAAAGATCATGGAAGATGACACAAACAGTTATGTTACGGTCAATGATCTGAAGTTCAAGAATGCAGTAACAGAATATGACTGCATGGCTAAGTTTTCCCCTGATGCACCGGATTCAGAATCAATGACATGGACAGCGAATTTGAAGCTTTCTATCTCAGACCGGCAAACGGCCGAGGATGCACAGATGCATTCCGCAAATCACATGCCTGCCAGTATTTCGCATATCCCGGATATACATGGTCTTACTTCAGAAATCTGCAGATCGAAGTACTTAACTGAGAAAAGAAAGAAGCCCGGACATGATGTCCGCGGCTTCTTTTTTCACTTCTTTGTTTTTACACTCTCACGTTCGATCAGCTGATAATCCAGAACAAGATCTTTTTTTGCAACTGTCTCGCCATTGAGCAGCTTAACCACCATATCCCCGGCAAAATATCCTGCCATTTCATCAGGATAGCGAACCATCGTCAGCCCAGGAGTCATCCACTCCGTAACCACATGACTGCCGAAACCGGCAACCGATACATCCTCCGGAATGCGAAGACCCAGATTATTCAGTTCTTTATAACATGCAAGTGCAAGTGTATCTGTACCGCATATAATTACTTCCGGAATGTGTTTCTGAAGATATGCATGAATCTGATCTGAGGCTTTTTCAAGAGTATAATCTGTTCTCAGATATCTGAAATCATCAATTCCTTTGGCTTTTAATGCTGTTCTCAGTCCATCAAGTCTTGTCTTTCCGGCTGCTTCCTTTCCATTGCCCATGCCGATATACAGATAATCTTCAAAGTCACCGCAAGCTGTCAGATATTCACCGATCGCACAGCCGGCCATATAGTCATCATATGTAATACAGTAACCGTTCTTTACTTTCTTTCCGACAAAGACCAGAGGAAAATCGAGAACCTCAAGAGCCAGGTCATACAGTTCCTCACTGCCTGCCGCAAGCACTACAGCAGCGTCCAGCCCAAGTTCATCAACTGCCTTTAAAGCAGTCCTTTCTTTCTTTCCATGATCTGTGCAGAACAACATGACTTCAAAGCCTTTTTCAAATAAAAAAGATGTTAACGAAGTCATGATTCTCGATAAAGTTGTTGAATCCAGAGCCGGTGTAAGCACCCCGATTGTTTTCATATCCGCCATTTCCGTACCATCATCCTTTTTCCTTGCTGATTCTAACATAATGATGTCTGAATAATGATACTCTTCCTTAAGGAAATATAAAAAAAGTTATGCCTTAAGATTGTTTTATGCAATTATGGTATATTATACCAAGTATTAAAGGAGTATCCCTATGTCACAGTTATACAAGCAGGCAAAGTCCATTACACTTCTCACAACAATTCTCGATGCGATATTAACTGTTCTTTCTGTTCTCATTACCTTTCTGATGGCTGCAATCATGAAATTCGGTTCTTCCATCATCAGCGATCTTGTTGTTTCCATCGAAGGGATTGATTCAGAAAGCTATATTGCAGGATATGAAGTGCTCGGAGACTTATTCGGTCTCGGAGGTTCAACCATAGCAGCAATGATTGTCTTCTTTCTCCTGATTGTCTTCCTCATCGGTTTTGTATGGTTCCTTGTTCCTTCCCTGCATGGTTATCTCACATATAAGAAGCATAAAGATTACGATACATCTTCGTTTCTGAAAGCTTGTAAAAGAGATGCCATCGTCAAGCTGATCTTCAACGCTGTTCCACTGATCCTTATGATCATCCAGAAATCCTCCGGTTCCACAATAATGATAGCTGTTATGATCGCAGTGTGTGGAGCAGAAGGATATCTTCTCTACAAGTTCAGTCAGGAACCGAATGCATAAGCAAAGTAAAAGAGGACATGACGTCCTCTTTTAAAATGGAAATCTGTTTTCTTTCCGGACCAGAAGTTCATCCTCACGAATATCACAGGTAAGAAACTGAACCTTCACACCGGCATTCACTGCCGTCTGCAGTGCATCACCGAAAGCCGGATGCGTCTTCATATTCGGACGAACTTCACTGATGCCCGGCATAGCGATCACAAATGCCAGTGAACAGTGATATCCGGCATCCGCTGCCTGTGTCAGTTCTTTTAAGTGCTTGATCCCGCGTTCCGTCGGTGCATCCGGAAAATATCCTGTACCATCCACTTCCAGCGTACAGCCCTTTACTTCCATCAGGTAACGCTCAGTTTCTCGTTCCATATAAAAGTCAACACGGCTTCTGCCATATGTATATTCAGGAATCACCTTGTCAAAACCCTGCTGAGAAAGCCACTCACCCGCTGCTTTATTCGTTGCCTGCGAATCAATATTCACCAGCCCAAGTCCTTCTTTATATACCGCAATCAGATCATATTTTGTTTTCCTTGCCGGATTGCTGCATATTTCAAGAATGACATCTGCCTCCGGCAGAAGAAGCTCTTTGCACCTTCCGGTATTCTTTACATGTACAGTTTCGGTATTCCCGTTTACCATAACATGTGCAGTAAACCGGTTCGGACGGTCAATAAATGTTCCGTGAATCACTTCTTTGTATTTCATAAAGATTCTCTTCTTTCAAAAAGAATCTTAGCACAATCAGAATTCAATGCGTACAATCTGCATTTTCATCATGCTGTCTCCGACTTTTCCAAGGAAACGCATGATACCCGTTACAGCAGGATCATTCAGATCGCTGTATCCGTACATATATCCTTTGCTGCTGACTTTAGCAGAAGGAATCCAGGGTGCGATATCCTTTGATGCATCAGAGCATGCAAAGTACTTTGTAACATCCGTAATACCTGCTGTCTTTACAAATGTCTTAAGCATCATTTTTACTGCCATCTTGTTAGCAGCATCAAAAACAATTACACCGCCCTTGAATCTCTTTTCCATTGCTGAAAGCAGTGCTTTAACTTCATCAGCGAGGAAGTAGTAGAACACACCAGCTGCGAAGAAGATTACACCTTTGGAATCATCAATCTGATCAAACCATGCAGTATCATTGATATCTGCACCAATATTAAATGTCCTCTCGTCTTGCGGAAGCATTTCATTTCTTACAGCGATAACATCCGGTCTGTCGATGTTATAGATCTTTGAATTCTGATCTGCATTATTCTCTGCTGTACAGTCCAGACCGCAGCCAAGATTAACCACTGCAGCTCCCGGATGTTTTTTCAGATAATCTTTGATTTCCGCACCCATGTCATAATATCTCGCTGCAGATTCAAGATATCCGAATCTGAAGAATGTACTGTTTGTCTTTGACTCAAACTGTTCAAAGTCATAATCCAGCTGTGAAGCAAGCTTCACAGCCATAGGATCCTGATAGATACCAGGATAAATTTCAGTCGCAAACTTGCGTCCCCATAACGGGATAATCAAAGTTTCCTGAATTGTATTCTTTTCAATGTGATATTTTTTCTCTGTCATATATGTCCCCCTTAACCGTTAGACATCGCTAACCATAATATCATCTGTTTTCAGATGATTCAAAGCCTTATAATTGAAATGAGGTAAATAAGCATATGAAAATCATAGAATTCAGCGAAGAATACAAAGAAGACGCAAGATACATCTGTCTTCAGACAGGCTCTGAAAAAGGCAGAACTGATCCCGTATACGCAAAATATGCCACACTGCTCTATTGCGATGAGTACTGCGATCATGAAACGGTTTACCTTCTCATCGACGGTGCAAAGGCTGCAGGATATATTCTCTGTGCAGAAAATTATGAAACATTTAAAGAAAACATGGTTCCGTATATCGATCAGATCAAGGAACTGGGCAGACGTTATGCGGGAATTGCAAGTATGGAACTGCAGTTATACGATGCACTGAAAGAGGAATACCCGGCACATATGCACATCGATATTCTGGAAGAATATACACACGGCGGATACGGCACCGCATTGTTCAGCACTTTGCTGGAGCGTCTGAAAAAAGATCATGTAAAAGGACTGAATCTTGCCGTCAGTGCGGCCAATACAAGAGCTGTTTCCTTTTACAAAAAGATGGGTTTTGAAACAATAAAGGATCTTGGTTCTGCACTTGTTCTCGGCATGAAGATCGAGCAGAACTGATCAAATATGCAGGAAGCACAGAAAACTGTGCTTCCTTTTTTCACTCCCGAATGTATAGAAGACGGCATTTCCGGTGAATCGAAATTCTGCTGCTTCAGCGGACTAAACCGCGGGTCACCGTACTTCCGCGTAAATTCGTCCTGCACTATTGCCGTACCTGTTTTCAGATCATACCTTCAGCAGAATGCTCAGAATCTGCTGCGGCGCACAATACAAAGCACACCGGCTGCTTCCAGTACCGCACCTGCCAGCAGAGAAATCATCATATATCTTCGCTGCGCTGCATACAGTGCTGCCGATCCGTCCAAGGTATGGCTGCTGGCAAAGAACCAGATTCCTGCCAGAAAAAGTGCTGCAGCACCTGCCGCAATCAGAACAATCCCTGCTGTCAATAATACTTTTTTCATATCTGATCTCCTTCATTTACGAATCCGTTATTTAAAGCCTTAATATGTATATTTTTGATTATCCGTTGTATACAATCGCTTTTCAAGCTTCTGCAGCTGCATCACTTAAGGTTTTTCATAAAAAGACCGAAGGTTATTCTCCGGTCTTTTCTGTAATATTTACTTTTTCTTTGCGAACAGAGGTCTGTCACATCTCAGACATCTTGCACATTCTCTTGCCAGTGCTTCTTCACCAAGATCATGTTCCACTTCTTCCCATGTACTCCTGCGTACTTCAGGATCACTCTTCTCGCATGTATTCTTTGTATTGTCTTTCACAGGCATGCCGGGTGCAGGGATTTCAATCTTTGATACAATCCTGTGATCATAACCGAGTGCCTTGTCCACAGCGTATGCAATTGCCTTGCCGTGTGCGACCGCATTAATAACTGTATCCGGACCCTTCACTGCATCTCCGCCGGCATAGATCTGCTCACCGATTTCGTAATTTTCTCCTGTTACGATTCTTCCCCAGTGCGTAGGGATTCCTGCTTCTTCAAAGCCTGTTTCGTCCAGTGACTGACCGATTGCCGCAATCAGAATATCACATTCGATTCTGTGCGGTTCTGCACCTTCTGCAGGTACCGGTCTGGGTCTGCCGCCCTTTTCATCCGGCACAAGTCTCTGCGGTGTTGTAATCAGTGCTGTCAGTCTGCCGTTCTCATCCACTTCTGCTTTATAAGGTGCCTGCAGGGTATCCATGATAACGCCTTCTTCAATTGCATCTTCGATCTCTTCCTTGTCTGCAGGCATCTGCTCTACTGCTCTTCTGTACGCACATGTTACCTTTTCTGCTCCAAGTCTTACAGATGATCTTAATGCATCCATCGCTACGTTTCCGCCGCCGATGACCACAATCTTCTTTCCTCTGAGATCCGGTCTCTTTCTTTCTCCCAGTTCTCTCAGGAATTCAACTGCAGGAATGACACCTTCTGCATCTTCATTCTCAATACCGCACTTCTTGTCCTTCTGATCTCCGATTGCCACAACAACCTTGTCATAGCTTTCTTCCAGTTCTTTGATACTGATGTCTCTGCCGATTCTTGTGCCTGTCTTTACTTCTGCGCCATAAGACACGATATCAGCGATTTCCTGATCCAGTACATCCTCCGGAAGTCTGTATCTCGGAATGCCGTATCTCATCATGCCTCCGAGCTTCTCCATTTCTTCAAAGATTGTTACTTCATGTCCCATGATCAGAAGATTCCACGCTGCAGTAAGACCGCACGGTCCTCCGCCGATGACAGCGATCTTCTTTCCTGTGCTTTCTGCTTTTTCAACAGGAGTGAACGGAGCGTCCGTTACTGATCTTTTGATCTCACGAATGGAAATAGCTCCGCCGGCTTTTGCTCTGCGGCATGTGATCGTACAGGGATGTACACAGATTCTTCCGCAGATGGAAGGAAGCGGGTTATCCTTGCGGATCAGATCCTTCGCTTCAGCGAATCTTCCCTCTTTGCACAATGCAATGTATCCGGGAATATCCACATGCGCAGGACAGCTTCCTGAACAAGGTGCCAGTGATGACACTCTGCTTTCACGTTCATCAACATAAGATGAACCATTGTTAATACAAATTAAATTTACAGTCATATCTCCTCCTCAGACAGTATGATTTCTTTATTCAAATTATACACTGATACTTTTTCTCCGCTCATTCTGAAACGGAATTACTTTCCATGCCGTAATTCATCCGTTCTGTTCAGAAGAGTTTTCCAGAGACAGGTGATGTACCTTCTTCTGATCAGGCTTGATATTATCTCTTCTCTTTGCACTCAGATTATTTACTTTCAGACGGAAAGCAATTGTGGCAGGCATGATCTTTGTACTGAACGCAAAGTCCTCTGAATGAAAATGACGCATAATAATCTTCAGTGCATCCAGTTTCTTTTCTTCCTCAACGAATTCAATCGTTCCATTTCCCATAACACTCTCATATCCCATCGTGCAGGACATCAGTTCTTCATACATCAGAATATTATGACTGCAGTCCATTTCAAAAGCTGCACGAGGATCTCTTCTGATCAGATCCAGTTTCTTTCCCAGACGTGCTCCGTGGAAATACAGATACATCTGATCCCCTTCGAACTCCATACCGAAATTCAGCGGAACGATATACGGATATCCATCTTCGTCATTCAGCGCAATTCTGCACGTATCGCACTTATTCATAATCTTTACAATTTCATTGAGATCCGTAATTTCTCTGTCTTTTCTTCTCATAACATTCCCTCCTTATGTAACTGCATAAGGATCTTTTCTTTCTTTCCTTCCCGTATTCTGTTAAAGTTTGAAGGAAAAGGAGATCCTTATATGTTGTTCCTGTATATCATAGCATTAATCCTTTTATGTTTATCTTTTCTGTATTTCAAACTTTCTTCCTCCTGCAGGGAAATCAGAAGAATTGATCCTGACGGTGCACTTTATTCTCTTGTGTATAAAGGAAACTATTACAGCAGACTTGCACGTCTTCCTTTAAAACTGATCAGAAGCGGAAGCTGTTCCGCTTTCGCAGCAGTGAATGAAAACGGAGAAGCAGTCACCGGAAGGAACTACGACATGCCGCATATGGATCAGGAAAAGAACATCACCGGCCTGAACATCGTTGTTCATCTGAAACCGGAAGGAAAGTATGCTTCGGTCAACTGTGCTGATGCTGCATGGGTTTCTTACCTGAAGATTCCTTATCATAAAGGTTCTCTTGATGACGGAAAAACCACACATCTTCCTCTGTTTCTGATTCCTTATCTCTGCATGGACGGCATGAATGAAAAAGGGCTGACCTGTTCAATTCTCTACCTGGATGTAAAAGAAGGAGAAACAGCTGCTGCACAGAGTACAGCAGGTCTTGAAACAGTTACCATCAATGAAATGTGCAGATTTATTATCGACCAGTGTGCCGATGTTGAAGAAGCTGTATCTCTTGCAAAGAATTACAACATGCATAATATTCTGAAGAGTGACTATCATCTTTTTGTCAGTGATGCTAAAGGAGAATCATGTGTTCTTGAGTGGAGATACAATACCCTCTATATTACTTATACTGATGCATGTACAAACTTCTATGTCGCTTTTGATGACGCAGAAGACTGTTATTACAGCGGTGAACTGAAAGAGAGATTTATTCATCCTTCCGAAAAAACACATGCATATCATTACGGATACGGTCACGGTTACGACCGGTTTGCAGTCATGACACAGCGTATGGATGAAAAAATCGATCATTCCCGCGATGATCTGAAACCTGTGATCAGCACGCAGGACTGCATGCATATTCTTGAAGAAGTATCACAGCAGTACAACGGAATGTTAACTTCTTATACCCAGTACAGCTGTGTATACAACCAGAAAACTCTGGTACTGGATCTTTGTGTACAGCAGGATTACAGCAGGACTTATCACTTCACAATATAAACGGAGGCATGTTATGTATAAGCTCAGAAAAGAAAACAATCTTTCTTATGAACGAATCCGTCTTGCCGCAGAGGCTTCCTTTCTCCTTGGCTTTCAAAGTGAAAACAGTACTTTTCCCGTGATCAGTGAAAAAGGAACAGTCACCATTCCTTACAATAAAGAAGAACTGAAGGCATTGTGGAAACTGCATTCTCCCGCTCCTTCGCATGATTATCAGGAAGCCCTGCCTTATGAGTGTGCTTCTGCACCTGATCTTTCCGTACGAAAGAAAAAGGGACTGGAGTGCATGTTCAAAGACGGAATGTTCATGGAAGACACAAACAAAGATACGTTCCCCGATCTTGTAAAAGCAAAGTTCATACTTCCTGATGAAATTGATGATTATATGCTGGAAGCAGTATGTTCTCTTGCGTTCCGTTTCGGCATGGAAACAACCGGCTTTTCTTCCGGCATTCTTGCACCGGACGGCTACAGCGGGCCTGCTGTTGTTTTTTCATACAGTCATGAAAATGCAGTTCGTCTGAAAGACAGCCGGATCCTGGTTACCGGAGAAAAAGAAGAACTGGTTTCTCTTGTAAACAGGTTCTGTGAGACTTTTCCTCTGATTAACGATGTACAGACGTTTGAAGATACCATGGAAATGATGTGCAGGTCTTTCGGCATGAATGACGCTGATGGTCAGCTGGCATATCTGGATACATGCAAAGATACCGGGCAGATTACTGTCTTTCACACACCCGATCTGAAAGATGAACAGAAAGCTTTGTATCCTTCTGCTGAATTTATCAATCATAAAGACGGAACTGTCATTTATGACATTACTCATGAATATGAATGGGAAGCAGATGTTTTCCGCAGAATTCTGGAACAGGAAGTATATCCGCTGCTTCATGAAGGAGATGTACTCACTGTAGATGGTGCTGTCTCAGAAGGATATGATGTCAGAAACAGATTTATCAATGACATCATGAAAAAAGCAGAAGAATGCCATGCGTCCTGTTCAAAGGTCCGTATTGTTAATGCATATAAGCAGGGGCTCTCCTGGCTGAAAGAGTATGTGATTCCGAAGCTGAAGGAAATACCTTCAGATGATCTGACAGTTACTGTTGCCTTCAGACCGTTTCTTCCGGAAGGACAGAAAGAATGGAAAGACGAGAACGGTGCTACACCTTCCTACAACAATGCCGGTGCAGGTGATGAAAACCAGTGGTTTGATCTGCCGATCCGCTGGCTTCAGGAACTCTATCCTGCTGAAGATATCCTTTGCGAAGAACTGCAGATTGCAAAAGAAAAGATCACCTTCAAAGCATATGAAGGTGAAGAAGATATTACTTACCTTGTGACAGCTTTTGATCATGGTCATGAGGTAATTCATGATACATACAGAGTTCATCATGCTGAGCGTCCGTATCTGGATGATTATCCGGAGATGGGAAAAGTGCATCCATCCACAGGTTTCATCCGTGTTCTGATCAATGAACAGGAAATTGTAAACAGAAGAATTGTTACAGACCTTGAAAAGATCTGGGACACATATCAGAAGGAAATCCTTCCTTCTGTTATCCATATCCTTGAAGATAAAGATGGTGAGCTGAGAGCTGACGCACAGCCGTTCTTTCAGGAGCTGAAACTTGAGATCAATATCAGTGAAGCAGAAGAAAGACTTCATTTTAGAGAAGATATGATCTCTCCTCTTGATGCTCTTCACGAAGATCTTTACTTTACCGGTTCCGATTATTTCCGGCAGTACGGTCTTAAGCATCATTCCGGCATGCTGGACGCTCCCGGTCTGATTCTTCCTGTCATTCACAACAAAGAAGGAGCACCTTCCTTTCATGTAACGCTGTCCGAAAGGAAGAGAGAATGTCCTGCTGTCATCAAAGAAGGAAAAGTTCTCTGCGAAAGCAGTTCATGCAGAAATTATTCTGCTTATATATCCGGTGTTTCACTGCAGAACGGAAAATATACTGTAGAAATCACTACAGAAGGAACATCAGACAGCATGCTTTCCGCCTATGCAGAACTGATGGAAAAAGAACAGCTGAACATCTCGGAATATACCGGTCATTGCGATGCGATGATGTTTACGCAGATTGATAAAACAATTCCTGTAAAAGAAAAAGTATTCTTAAGAGATCAAAGCATCAACGATATTGACCTGATGGAACATACCCTGATCGGATATGATGACTATCTGAAGATCATGGAAAAGATCAAATATGTAAAAGGTGTCAGTGTATGGACTTCTGCTGTTTCCTACACCGGAAGAGTACAGTATTCGCTCTGGCTGAGACCGGAAAGAGAAGGATATCTTTCACTGACCAAGTATTTATCTTCCCATCTGTGCGAGCATATCAACGCAAGACATCATGCGAATGAAGTATCTTCTACCAATGCAAATTTCATGCTTTTAAAAGAACTTCTGACAAATGAAAAATATAAAGAGCTTCCTGAAAAGATCTGTCTTGTGATGACTCCTGTGGAAAATACTGACGGTACAGCAATCCATTATGAGCTTCAGAAAGAGCATCCTTACTGGAAACTGCATGTCGCACGGTTCAATTCTCTGGGGAAAGAGTATTTCCATGACAGTTTCAATCCGGACACGATTCACACAACTGCTCTTGGCTTCGGGCATCTGTATACCAGATTTCTTCCTGATCTCTGTACAGACAACCATGGTGTTCCGAGCCATGAATGGGAACAGCAGTTCTCCGGTTATACATCACCTTCCTACAAAGGCTTCTGGCTTCCCCGTTCCCTTCTTTACGGCTACTACTGGTATGTGGATGATGCATGTTACGCAGACAATGTCAAAGCTGCAAAAGCAATGGAAGACATCATCGCTGATGCAATCGAAAAAGAACCTGAGATGTGTGCGCTGAACAGAGAGTGGATGCATCAGTTTGAAGTATTCGCACATCAGTGGATGCCCGGACTGTTCCCGGCGGATTATTACAGGAATATGATTGATTACTGGATCAGACATACTGCTTCCATGAAAAACCGTTATCCTGCATGCAGATATCCCTGGATTACAACCGTTTCATATACCAGCGAAGTTGCGGATGAAACAGCGCAGTCCGAATATCTTCACCTTTGTGCAAGAGCACATGCTGTTCATGATCTGGCTGTCATAGACCGGCTTATGAATGCAAAGTATGAATGGCATTGTTCTCTTGAAGAAACAAAAGACGGTCTTTCCGGAAAGTATCTTCGCAAAAGACCATTTATACTCTGAACAGAAAGCGTACCTTCACAGTAAAAAGGTACGCTTTCTGTTTATTCATCCTGTTCAAAAGGATATCTAAGTCCGGTATTTCTTCTGATTTCATCAAGAACTGCCATACGCTGAAGGATTTCATGGTGCGGGCATTCCGGGGTATCCGTTCTCCCTTCACACATTGCTTTTACTGTGGAATCAAGTTCAAACAGATATCCGTTGGATACTTTCGGATTTGTGTACTCAGCGATCAGTTCTGAATGCTCATTATAAACCTTCAGTGATTTAAGACAGTTTACATCATCCACTTCCGCATATCCTTTTGTACCGCAGATTGTTCCCTTGCGCCTGTTCATATATTTCATGGAAACATTCATGACAGACATATGTCCCTGCCCGTATTCCATTGTTAAAGAAGTTGTTTCATCCACGCCTCTGTCTGTCATTACAGCATCTGCAGTAATTCTTTCCGGCATTTCCGGAAAACGAGTTCCGCAAAAGAGCATGCATATACACCAATATCCAGCAGTGCACCGCCTGCCATTGCCGGGTCGAACAGCCGTTCCTGGGTCAGATGAATACCGATTTCTCCTGTAACCAGCCCGATTTCTCCGATCATCCCGTCCGATGCTATGTCTCTGATATTCTTTGCGACCGGTACATATCTGCTCCATAGTCCTTCTGCGCAGAAAAGATGATGTTCTTCAGCGTATGCAATCATTTCAGCAGCTTGTTTCCGGTTTACCGCAAACGGTTTCTCCACAAGTACATTTTTTCCGTTTTTCATGCAAAGCATTGCACAGTCATAGTGAAATGCATGAGGAACTGCAATATAGACAAGATCTACATCAGGATCCTGCACCAGTTCTTCATAAGAACCATAATACTTTTCAAAGCAGTACTGCTCTGCAAACCTCTTTGCTTTATCAATGCTTCTGGATGCGCATGCATACGCATTGATACTTTCGTGCTTGTTGACTGCATCTGCCATATGCCCGGCAATTGCCCCGAGACCAAGAACTGCAATATTCATTTTTTTATTCATAAATCACTCCTGCTTTGAATATTCTGATCATGTAAAGGATCAGGCTTTTTAATTTTAGCATGATCATACCTTCTCAGTGTTTTCAGCATCATGCAACTTTATCTGCAGAAGATCAAATTTCTTGAAAATTCTTAATAATCACGCCGTTTTATTGTTCTGTTTTTGCGTTCATGATATCTTTTAAACAGATTTTTCAATCTGGAATATTCTGCAGGAGCAAGGAGAAAACCATGCGTAAAAATTTCATAATTATGTTTCTTACGATCTGTTTATCATTCATTAATTTAACGGAAATACACGCTGATAGTAATACGTTTGATGATAAACAGATTTATTCGGCTGTTATCAGCGGAGATGGAACATTTATGAAAATCCGTACATACTGGATTTCGATAAAGTACCTGAATTCGAAGAATATATCATTTCAAATTACAATGAAAAAAGCAATGCAAAATCGTCATCATATACCGGTTCCTGTCTGACTCAATATCAAGGAGTCTGCAGTAATGGCGGTGTCTGGGTTTATTCTTCAGGCGGAATGAGTGTATCGAGTGATGGAAGTTTGAGATTTCAAAGAATCGCATATAATTCAGTGGCATATACTCATGAAATTGCAGCCGCGCGGAATAATTCCTCCGCATGGAATATTATCATCAACTGGCTAAACTTGAATCCTTCACTAACAAGCCTGCTGATTATCGCAGGTATTAAAGGTTGTTTGAACAGCGGCGGATTTTCAACAGTTGGAGGTTATACCTCAGAACAGATTGGCAATGCAATTGCAAGACTTGCGGGAAGCACAGTTTCAATTGCAAGTATATCTCAGCTCACAAGCGATACTGTAAACTGGAGTTACAATTCTGCGCTGAACACAGCAAATTCTTCTAGTCTTACATTCGTTCATATCTATTTTCTGACTTCTTATCACGGCAGCTGGTATTCTTATACAACGGCAGAAGCTGGCTGGACAGGAAATAAAGTTTATCTGCCGTCATCATTCTATGGAACAGGAAACTTCTGCTCAAATTGAACAAGCACAGCTTTATGATGTGATCGTGTTCTGGAAAACAGTTCGAGTATCACTTGAAAAAGCTTTATGGATTCAGCTTTTACAAAGTATCGAAATATTTGTTGTATGTCTGGCTGCAATCCTGCTGGTAATTCATTTCAATGTATATCATCCGCCTCTTCTATTGGTTGCAGTGATTGACATTATTTGTGAATCAATCACTATTTTCATGACTGTGCAGCAGCTTGGCTGCTGTCGAAAACAGCAGAATTCATCTCAGATAAAGTTTATATGCAGGAAACTGCCTGTTGATCTGGAGATGCCCGATCCATTCGATCCTGCTCAGCTTTATGATGCAGTACTATTCGGGAAAACATTTCAAGTAACATTTGATAAAGCACTGTACATACGGTTCGCTAAAATTGCGAAAGGCCTGCTGACCAGTTCCGCAGCATTATTTGCTTTAATATATTTTCCCGGCAGGAATATCGCCATCCTCATTTGTGCGATCATTACCTGGATCTGTGCTGTGATATGTTTACTGCTAGCTGTGAAACAGCTGATCCGTTATCGAAAATACCTGAAAACACATAATAAGTAAAAATAAAGCTGCAAGGTTTCATAACGCCTTGCAGTTTTCAATGCTATTCCGCTGTTTCTTCTTCAGCACTTTCCACTGCAGTGCTAAGTCCCATATAAGTCACTTCAATACTGCCGTCATCTTTTTCTTCAGCTTCATAACCGTGAATCAGTACCACAGAACTCAGATCATCATACTGAGCCATTACAGTATAATCACCATCTTCCGTATATTCTGCAATGATTCCCGCCGGTGTCTGTCTTTCAATGCTCTGTACAATCGACTCCACATCAGCAAGATGAGATTCCTCAGCATCTTCCGGCTCTTCAGCAGCAAAGATATAAACTGTATTTGTATTTGCATCAATAGCGATTACTACTTTAACATTTTCCGTATACTCAGACAGTTCCAGCTGTGTTTCCCCTGTATAAGCAAGCATATCCTCTGCAGGGAGTTCCAAAGCTTCCATTTCTGTATCTGTCCCTGTCATATTATTGAACAGTTCACATGCATATTCATAGAAGTTTTCTTCTGTAATACTTTCATAATCCACAAATATATCTGTATCCGAAGTAACGGAAAGCATAACTTCATCCGTCTCTCCGACCGTATATTGTGTCCATCCGTTCTGTTCATTATATTCATTCCATGCAGAAGGAAGCTGATAACTGATACTGCCATATGATATATCCGAAGGCTGTGAAGCTTTCCATGACTGATATGCTTTCATACCCGCATATCCTGCACCCGCTGCAGCACAAATACCGGCTGCAATCAGTACTGCCTTTTTCACATTCACCGGCTTTACTTCTTCATCAACAGAAACCGGTTCTCCTCTTTCAATTTGTTCTGCAATATTCTCTTCAAAAAAATAACCACAGCCGCTGCAGATCGTTGTGTCATCGGGATTATTCTTTCCGCACTCGGGACAATACATACTGTTTACACTCCTGTTAATACCGCTACGATTATCGCACAAACGCCTGAAACTTATCTGAACATCATCTGAAATCTCCATTGAAAAGTAATTCTCTTACCTTCAGAATAGTAAAGCAGGAGCACTTATACAATGAAACACAGATCCGAAAAAAGTATTGCCCTCTACCGTCTGATGATCAAAAAAGGATTTCCTCAGCAGTTCTCTGATGAAGTATGTGATCTTCTGAATACCGACTGGACTGCTCAGAGAATGACAAGCTATCTTTATCACTGCAGGAACATCTCCCTTGAAGATGCTGCGGATGAAGTACTTGCAATTCTTTCCGACAGAAGCAGAATCATGGAAAAGAAGATGGCGGAAAATGCCAACGCAAGCATCAATATGATGATGCTCAAAGGGTTGAGTGACGAAGAGTAATTTTGTTGCATTTTATTGTTGATTACGCAACGTGTATGCAATATAATAATTACGGATCAGGTATGCAGCGATAGTCTCCGATGAGCGGTGGATACAGCGGAAGGAAGATACGGGGCAGTTTTGTTTTCAGACTGTCCCTTTTGTTTTCGGAAAGGAGAAAAGAAAACACACTTTGACCATATAAATCAAAGTGTGTCTGCATCATACAATGGTATTAACCCAGATTCCTTTTGCGACCAGAGTCAGTCCGAGAATTCCTTTCGGTACATCACAAAGTGTTACAAAAAGGTATACAAAGAAGATGGGCAGTGCCGTGAAATGGCTGAGGCAGTAGGCCACCGGAAGTGAAAGCAGAAGAAGTGATCCGCTGTCAAAAGCAAGTGTAAGCACCGTCTTTCCGCCGCTTCTCAATGTCATATAGCAGCCGATATATACTGCCTGTACCGGAAGCATGCATGCCGATATTCTCAGCAGCGAGCACGCCAGTTCCTTTACTTCAGCGGAAGTGTTGTAGATTGCGGGAATTGCCGGAGATACCATAAACATGATCACACCGAGAATCGTACAGAGTGTTACAGACAATGCGATCAGCTGCCTGTCATAAGCTCTGGCTGTTTCATGATCACCGGCGCCAAGAGCATGGCCGACCATGATCGAGATTGACTGTCCCATGCCATATACAGCGATTGTGAACAGATGCGTAATGGTCTGTGTAATATTCACAGCAGCAACTGCTGTAAGTCCCCTGGTAGAATAACACTGCACTACTGTCGCTGTGATGACTGAATACAGCAGTTCATTCAGAACCAGCGGTGAACCCTGCACAATGACTTTTCTGATCAGTTCAAAAGGTATATAAAGAAACGGTACATCTGCATTCATGAATCCGTATTTTGCTTTTCTTGCGAATGTTCCCGTCAGCAGCACACCAAGTTCCACAAAACGCGATAACACTGTTGCGATGGCAGCACCCTGCACTCCCAGACGCGGGAAGCCGAAATGTCCGAAAATCAGGAGGTAGTTAAAGACAAAATTCACGATAACTGCGCTTACAGAGCCGATCATCGGCAGAAAAGTGTCTCCGTTTTCGCGTAATGTTGAAGACATTGACTGCGAGAAAGCAAACGGGCATAAGCCGATCAGCATGATCTGCAGATACTGCAGTGCACTCGTAAGTGTTTCCGCAATTTCAGCAGCAGTATTCGTGCTTTCATCAAGATAAAGTGAAATCAGCGGTGTTCCGAAACATTTAAAGACAGCAAGACCGATCAGAAAGATCAGCAGTCCGGCAAACAGTTTCAGATGTACACACTGCCTTACTCCTTTATGATCTCCGGAACCGGCATACTGCGCAGAAAAAATACCAACAGCAGCCATTGTTCCGAAAAGGACCAGATTATAAACTGTAATCAGGTTATTCACAATCGAGACTCCGGAGAACTGCATTGTCCCGAGCTGTCCGACCATCATGTTATCCAGAAGATTTACAAATGTTGTTACAAAATTCTGCAGAATTACAGGAAGAAATATTACGAGTACCGCCTTGTAGAAAGCTTTATCACCAATGAATCTTTTCATATTCCCTCCTTGCACGCATCCCGATGATTATATCAGAGTTTGCGGGCAGGCACTCGAAATTAGCTCCATAGAAAGGAAAAATGAAAAATGAAAATACTAGTCATCCCCGATGTTCACCTGAAACCGCAGATGTTTCAAAGAGCGTCGGAAATATTAGAAGCAGGAACTGCTGACAGAGCAGTCTGTCTGATGGATCTTCCCGACGACTGGGACAGGCAGTTTGATCTTGATCTGTATATACAGACCTTTGATTATGCAATCGAATTTGCAGAAGAGCATCCGGATACACTATGGTGCTGGGGGAATCATGACCTCTGCTATAAATGGAACAGAAGAGAGAGCGGATACAGCAGTACCGCTGCCTATACCGTATTGCGCAGTCTCGCCATGCTGGAAGACGTACTCCAAGAAGAGAATCCAATCCGTTATGTTCAAAGAATTGATCATCTTATATTCTCACATGGTGGAATCGCTGATTGTTTTATTGACACCTTTGTCCCTGAAAAAAAGCATAATCAGGTCGATGAAGTGATCCGTCTGATCAACAATCTCGGGGAAGAGGAAATGTGGAATGATCTTTCTCCGATCTGGTATCGTCCGCAGTATTCCAAAATGAAGCCGTACAGTCCTGAAGGATTCATCCAGGTTACCGGACATACACCTGTTAAAAATGTATATATGAAAGACCATGTAATTTCCTGTGATGTATTTTCTGCTTACCGCAATCATGAACCGATCGGCACACAGGAGTTTGCTGTAATTGACAGCATCACAGGTGAATTCACGACAGTCAGCTGATCATGCTTTTTGTCTATATCCGAAAGTATTTGAAAGTATGAACCGGCATTTGAAAACAGCTTTATAATAAAGCATGTTAAAAAGGAGTAGAGATATATGGAATTTTTGCCCGCAAAGAAATTCGGTTTCGGATTAATGCGTCTGCCCCACACTGATCCGTCCGATGCAGGAACAATCGACATCCCTCAGGCTCAGAAGATGGTCGATCTGTTTCTTGAAAAAGGTTTTACTTATTTTGATACAGCATGGATGTACTGCAACTTTCAGTCAGAGAATTCCGTCAAGGAAATTCTGACATCTCGTCATCCCAGAGAATCCTACACATTAACTACAAAGCTTCATTCCGGTTTCTTCAATTCATTTGAAGACAGAGACAAGATCCTGAATGCCCAGCTTGAAAAGACAGGTGCAGGATACTTTGACTATTATCTGCTTCATGGTATTGAAGACAGCAGTTATCCTAAATATGAAAAGTTCGACTGCTTCACATGGATCAAAGAAAAGAAAGAATCCGGCATCATCAAGCATATGGGCTTCTCTTATCACGGATCCCCCGAACTTCTTGATGAAATTCTGACAAAGCATCCGGACATGGAAATGGTTCAGCTGCAGATTAATTACCTTGACTGGAACTCACCTTTCATTCGTGCAAAGGAATGCTATGACGTATGTGTCAAGCACGGGAAAAAGGTTGTTGTCATGGAACCGATCAAAGGCGGTACTCTGGCTTCTGTCCCTGAAGAAGGTAAAGCAATCCTCGACGGCATGAACAGTGAAGTTTCTACAGCTTCATGGGCTGTACGTTTCGCTGCCTCTCTGGAAAATGTAATGGTTGTTCTTTCCGGCATGAGCACATTTGCCCAGATGGAAGACAATCTTTCCTATATGGAGGAATTCCAGCCTCTGAGCGAAGAAGAAACAGCCAGCCTCTTCAAAGTCGCAGACATCATCAAAGCACAGACTGCCATTCCCTGCACAGGCTGTTCCTACTGCACAGACGGATGTCCGATGCATATTGCCATTCCCAAATACTTTGCTCTTTACAACGGTGACAAGAGAGAAGCTGCTACTAAGGGATGGACAATCAACGGAACATACTATGCACAGCTGACAGAAAAGTTCGGCAAAGCCAGCGACTGCATCAAGTGCGGACAATGTGAAGATATGTGTCCTCAGCACCTGACGATCCGTGATTATCTGGAAGATGTCGCTGCACATTTCGAGCATTGATCATTACGCAAAGGAAGACAACGGTCTTCCTTTTTTCACATCTCCGGCATTTGCGTACATCACGGCTTATTAATCAGCGTTATAATAGTACAAATGTTTGCTTATGCTTTATTGATATTGGGGGTATCTGTATGGCTGACAAAAACGAGTTTTCGCTGAAGATCAAAAGCATTCTGAATGAGATCGGTGATGATGTCCTGCTTTATGACAAAGCCGAAACATGGATGTATGAAGCAGTATATTCGCAGATTGAATTCTATGCCTATGATCATCAGCTGACCAACACAGCAATTGCGCTTCCGCTTGCACGCGGTCTGCACAACGGTACGCATCGCAAATCACAGATTACAAGGAACGGGCTTGCATATCATCTTCCGTACCTGATTCATCCTCTTCTGGTATGCCGCATGCTTGTTGACCTGCAGGTTCCGCTTTCCAAAGAAGAAGAAGATATCATGCTGGCCGCCGCCTTATGTCATGATATGATCGAAGATCTTCCCTTTGAACATCATGGCAGAGAATTATATGAAATCTATCATCTGGATCCGCGTGTCTACGAAACTGTTCTTCTTGTATCAAAACGAAAAGATTTTTCCGAAGAAGAAGAGAGAGCCTTCTTCCGCAAGATCAGAGAAAACAAGCTTGCTTTACTGATCAAGCTGTCAGACCGCGGAAACAATGTGGAAGATCTCTACAATATGTCCGTATGGAAAGTTCATGAATATGTCGGTGAGACAAAGAAATTCTTCCTGCCGATGTGCCAGCACGGCATCGCCAATTTTCCGGAACTGTATCACACCATTGAGATTCTCCTGGATAAAATGGTGCTTCTTACTGAAGCTTCAGAAACATTGGTAGACCGCTATGAAGCGGAAGAAAAGAAACTGATCATTCAGGGCAATACAATACGCAATGAAAATGTAAGACTTCGCAATATCTGGAATACCTATCTGGAAACAGGTCATACCATCGCAGACGCTGAAGATATTCCCTATACCGGTGCTTCTCTGATTGAAGATCAGATCGAAGAAGGCAATTTCAGCCTGAATACCGAGCTCAGTGAATGTGAAGATCTTTACAAATCAATTGAAATATACGCAGCAGAGAAAAAGCTTCTTAATACGCTCAGTTCTCTTTCACTTCTCAAAGATTCTCTTCTCGGCCCGGGTATGGATGGAAATGTGCAAGACACCGCTGAGAACTACAAACATGTGCTGCTCGCCGCAAAAATGTTAATTGATCTTCACCCGATTCTTTCCAGAGAAGAGGAAGATATTACACTGTCTGCAGTTCTCTGCCATATTCTGTTTGAAATTCTTCCTTTCGATGATCTTCCTAATGTCTTTCATCTGAATGAAGATGTATATGAAGCAACAAAACTTGTAATCAGGCAGAAAGTACTTCATGTAAAAGAAAGACATGAGTTATACAATGCTCTTCTCAGCAGCAAATCCGCATGTCTGGCCAAACTTGCTGACCAGAGCATCCATGTTCAGCAGCTGTACGGCCTTTCCATCTGGGAAGCGCAGGAATGGATCAGAGAAACAAGAACATTCATCCTTCCTCTCTGCATCTCCGCCAGAGAAAAATACGGTGATGTCTATCCGGTAATCAGTATTCTCATGGAGAAGATGCGTTCACTGATCGAAGTTACTGACATTCTTTCTTCAAGATACAGACAAAGAGAAGATACACTGACAAAAGAAGTATTCTCTCTCATGGAAGAGAATGCCCGTATTTCCGGTATGATCCGTAATCTTTCCGGCCGTTGAAATACAGAAATATTCAATCATAAAAAGGCAGAACGATTCATTCGTCCTGCCTTCATTCATTTCCCGGGAAATTATTTTCTCTTTCTGAACAATGTCACTGCTCCTGATACAGCAATTACCAGAAGTCCTGCAAAAATGAACAGCGCTGCCATCGGGAGAAGAAAGAAATTCTCATGCAGAATGCCTGCTTCGTCAATATACTCAACTGAATTTGCCTTAATAAATATACAGAGCATTCCTGCAAGCATCAGTATTGTACCGGCCGCTGCCGATACCATGTTGTATTTTGCACGTTTATTTTCACTTCCGTCATGAATCAGTTTTTCCGTCATTTCATTCATATCATTACCTCCAAGTATCAATTGATCCAGTGATACATGAAATACAGAAGAAATATTAATGACTGTTTCAATATCCGGAAGATTTTTGTTATTCTCCCAGTTGGATACAGCCTGTCTTGTGACATGCAGTTCATTTGCGAACTGTTCCTGTGTCATTCCTGCATCTTTTCTAAGTACTTTGATCTGTTCACTGAATTTCATATGAATATCCCTTTCATCTGACGGATTCAGCATAGCTTTCCGGTATGCAAAGAACAAGAAAGCCGTGCTTGCACTGGTATTTTAACCTCTGCAAGCGTCTCTTTCCATGTAAAAACCCGGCACTTCACCGGGCTTGTGTATTACTGATTCAGTTCTTCGGTAATTCTGCAGATTTCGTCGATGTAGGATCCGATTGTCTCGATCGTATCCAGCAGCGGTCCGTCTGTTGTGATATCTACCTTTGCCAGTGCTGCCAGTCCTACCGGATCAAGTGTGCTGCCTGCTTTCAGCACTGCTTTCCAGTCATCTACTGCCGCCTGACCTTCTTCATCAATTCTCTTCGCTACTTCTGTCGCTACTGTAAGTCCTGCACTGTATGTATATGAATAAAGTCCCATGTAGTAATGCGGCTGTCTCATCCATGTAAGAGCTGCATCATCATCGATCTCTACTGCATCTCCCCAGAACTTCTGCAGTGTCTCCTTCTTGATTCTGTTCAGCACTTCCGCATTCACTGATCCGCCTGCATCTACGATCTTATACACTTCTCTCTGATACGCTGCTTCGAGAAGATGTGTCACAAAGTTATGATAGTATGTCTTGGATACCATGTTGGAAAGTACCCATCTGCGGAATCTGGGATCTGTGTTTGTCTTCAGCATGTAATGTGTCATAATCAGTTCATTGCATGTGGAAGGTGCTTCAACAAAATATGTGGATACATTCGTATCAAAAATAGAGTTGTTTGCATTTGCATACATGAAATGACCTGCGTGTCCGAGTTCGTGTGCAAGTGTGAATACATCTGCCATACGGCTGGAGAACTGCAGAAGGATGAATGAACCTCTGTCATAAGGAGAAGCACAGAAACCTCCGGTGCACTTGCCCTGGTTCTGCGCAAAGTCAATCCATCTCTTGTCAAATGCTTCCTTGACCATGTCGATGTATTCATCACCGAGAACGGATAATCCTGCTTCAATATATTTACGAGCTTCAGGAATTGTTACAGAAGGGCTGTATTCAGGATCTACCGCAATCTTCAAATCTGCGAATGTCATCTTGTCCAGACCATGAATCTTCTGAATCAGCTTTGCATACTTTCTCATATGAGGAGCGAGCTTTTCTGTAATATTGTCAATCTGTCTGTCATACATTTCACGTGTAACATGCTGGTCTTCCAGAAGGTAATCAAATACATTGTCATACTTTCTCAAAGAGGACATCGTCTTTTCATAAGTAACCTGTGCATTGTATGCAGTCGCTGTCGTATTCTGATATTCTCTCAGCTTTGCGGAGAAAGCTTTAAACGCTGCTCTTCTGACATCTGTATCTGTTTCATATTCATAATCATCTTCGAACAGAGAATATCCCAAAGGATATTCCTTTCCGTTAACTGTAAAGTTGTCGAACTGCATATCAGCCAGTTTGGAATTGTTATATACAGCATACGGTGTACCGAAAGTCTGTCCAAGAGCTGCCAGAACCTTTTCTGTTTCCGGATTCAGACGATGTGCTTTCATTACCAGCACATCCTTCAGATAACCTTTGTTTCCTTCAGAAATCTCAATTGCCTTTCTGATGATTTCCTCATCCTGATCAGCGATATCAGAATCAATAAAGCTTAAACGTGCTTCCAGTTCAGAACGAAGACTGTTCATCTTCGCAGCCATTTCAGCGTTATGAGTATTGTAATAATCTGTTTCTACTGAAAGTTCACAATAGTTTCCGACAAGTGTCATTAACTTCGTAACTTCCTGATAGTCATTCAGACATGCTTCAATCAGTTCAGGAGTATTCAGACATCCTTTATACTTTGTTTCCATTTCAAGGGAAAGCTGTTCTGCCTTCTCTGCATCCTTGTACATATCCTCTTCTGAAGGATAAATCAGTGAAAGATCCCATGTGAGTTCCTCAGGGACTTCATTTCTTCTTTTCAGTTCCATCATCGTTCTCCGTTTCTAAACCGTGTTTCTCCTATTTTATCCGAAAGAACAGGAAATAACACATAAACAGCAAAAGAATGTTTCGTTGACAGCATTAAAAAAGCAGGATGCTTTCCATCCTGCTCTTGATATTCACTTTTAATCCCTGATCAGTTCAGACCGGCCAGTGTTTCTTCGAATGTGGAATCAACGAGCTCCATCGCTTCCTTGAAACTGTTATATGATTCAACAAACGCTGATACTGCATCTGCATCTTCCCCAGTCATTTCTGTAGGCATAGCAAGCAGAGCCTTGGACATATATTTCTTTACATTCATGAAAGACATTGCATTATTGCACTTTGCGGAAGCATCGTTCAATGCTGTATAGCCTTCTGCGAAAGCTGCTGCTGCATTCTTGCAAGCTTCTACATTTGCGGCAACATCGCCAGCTTCGTCAACCGCTGCCATATAACCGTCAGCTGTTTCAAACTGAGCCTTGGCGTCAGCCAGATATTCTTCAATTGCTGAAACTGTTTCGCCAAGCATACCGGAATAGCTCTGTCCGGATGAAGAAGAACTTGTTTCTGTTTCTGCAGAAGAAGAGCCTGCAGACGAAGAGGCAGTGGTACTGCTGCTGGACTTAGAAGAACATGCAGAAGCGAATAATGTGCACGCTACCAGAGAGCATTTAACCAAAACAGATGTGAGTTTCTTTGTATTCATATTTCTTACCTCCATACAACTCATCTTTACCGGCAGTCACTATATAAATTTCTTCATATAGTATTTGTTTTTCCGATAAGTAGAGTTTACAGAACTTCACATTCGTATGCAACTGAATTTTTATGTTTTCAGAAATTTTTTCAATTGACCGTTGAAACATTTTACATTCATGTTCAAAGAAAAAAGAACAGTTCTCTGTTCTCTTTCTGATTATTCCTCTTCATACAAATAAGCATATACAAAGACACTTGCCCCTTCCCATGAAGAGGGTGTACGTATTTCTCCGGTAAAGCTTCCTTCACTGTAATCAGTGAATACGCCGGAAGAACCGCCGCACATATTATCATCTGCATCATAGAAGATTGCTGTATAATGCATGCCCATAACAGAAACATCTGCGTCATACGTGCCGGCAACCTGCAATGTTTCATCATCCTCAGCGTTCAGCACATATGTTGTTTCAACCGGAGTATACATCGAAGTGGTTGCGCTGACAGTATAATCACATGTATCAAATTCACATACATTCGACTCTTCATCTGTACATTTGATCACAAGGATTCCCACTTCACCTGCAGCTGTGCATGGCAGGAAAGTAACGGACTCTTCTCCGATTATTTCTTTGTTTTCATCATAGAAAGAAGCATTAACGGTAACAGCAATTGCTGTATCCTCTGTATTTTCAAAAGCTACAAGAAGTGTATTGTTGAACAACTGTGACTGATATTCAAAGTCTTCAATCTCCGTCACTTCAATATCGGAGACTGTATCTTCCTGTTCTTCCGTGCTGCTGTCTTCCGTTACTTCCGGCGTTTCCTCAGCGGAAACCGGTGTTTCAGACCCGGAAGAAGATGCACTGCATCCTGCAAGACATGCCGCCGCCAGCCAGACTGCAATCAATTTTCTTTTCATATCAATTGTCTCCCGGTTATACATTTTCTTTCGGATTACGTTCTTTCAGGTGAAAGGACAGATACGGATTATCTTCCGATGCATCCGCAAGTACCATAAGAACTTTATATGCATACGGCATTTCGCAGATCCGCGACATATTCTCTCTTGTAACGCAAACAGCTGTTTCTGCAGCCACTTCGGAAAGCATGTCATTCAATGCATCCAGTCCCCGGACATTTTCCACAAATCCGAAAACTTCCGTCATATAGCTTCCCATAGAAGAACGATCTTCAATCCTTTCCGGATCAATCCAGATTTTCCTCTTCATCACTCTTCTCCTGAATACAAAAGTTCAAATGTTTCATAGTGATCTTCTGTATAGTAAATATCCCATGTATCTGAATATACAATACGCTTGGCACCGCGGCTCTTGGAATTGATCGTATCAATATCACATTCATGATATTCTGCATCTTCAGGGAGAACACCTTCATAGTTGCCGTAATAATCGCCGCCGATGCACATTCCGGGCACAACCTGATTCAGTGCACCTGATTCCCATCCTTCTTTTCTCGCTTCTGTCTTTGTCATGTAGTTGGAAGGAAGTTTATGGAATGTATAAAGATACAAAGCCACTTCTTCTTTTGTATCATAAATACCGTCTTCGTAAATCTCGTATGTTTCCGAAGGATCTTCCGTCGGTTCCGGATCTGCAGTTTCCGGTGCAGATGACGGCTCAACTGTAACAACAGGATCAGAAGGATCCTCTGTATCATCTGAAAGATTCAGAAGATAACTGATTCCGAGAATTGCTGCAGCGATAAGCAGTACCAGTACTTTTTTCAGCATTTTCATAAAAAGCTCCTTTCCGGAGTTATTAAAGAACACTCCGGCGTTTATATTCCTGTTGATCTATTATAACAGAAAAGAACCTGTACTTTGATATACAGGTTCTTCTTTACGGGTTTAATCGAGATCTTCTCCGTTGGATTTATAAACCTTCTGAATGTAATAGAAGGAATCCTTTTTGCTGCGGGCCAGTGTACCGTTTCCTTCGTCATCACGATCTACATAAACAAAACCGTAACGCTTGGACATCTGGCCTGTGCTTGCAGAAATGATATCCATCGGTCCCCACATTGTGTAACCGATGCAGTTAACACCATCTTCCATAATTGCCTGGGACATTGCCTTGAAGTGTGCTTTATGATACTCGATTCTGTAAGGATCATGAACACTGCCGTCTTCTTCCTTTACATCTACTGCACCGAGGCCGTTTTCAACAACCATGATCGGGACCTGATAACGGGAATTCAGAAGATTCAGCGTATAGCGAAGTCCGTCCGGATCAATTGCCCATCCCCACTCTGAATATTTCAGATGAGGATTCTTCTTGAATATCGGGAATCCGCTCGGACCGGCTTTTGCCGGTTCTGCACTGGTAATCTGTGTCATGTAATAGCTGAATGTATAGAAATCAACATGACCTGCAAGGAGCAGTCTTTCTTCTTCCGGTGTCACTTCGAATGTCGCACCATACTGTTTCCAGATTCTCTTTGCATAGTCTCCATAGTAACCGCGAACCTGTACATCTGAGCAATAGTAGTTTTCCTGCTGTTTGAAAATCTGTGCCAGCATATCTGCAGGGGCGCATGTTTCAGGATATGTTCCCGGACCTCCCGCAATCATACAGCCGACCAGACAGTTCGGATCTTCCTGATGTGCAGCGAGAACTGCTTTCGCTGATGCAAGGAACTTGGTATGAAGACGATTGAGGCAGATACCGCCTTCCACTTTGGAAGCAGGTGTACTGGGCGGAACCATCGGCATCTGACTGTTGATTTCATTGAATGTCAGCCAGTACTTAACCAGTCCCTTGTACTCACGAACAATCGTACGTGCATACTTTTCAAAGTAGTCAGCCATACGTCTGTTCTCCCATGTACCGAGCTTTGTATCCAGACAGATCGGATCATCGAAATGAGACATTGTTACCAAAGGTTCTACACCATATTCCTTGCATGTCTTGAAAACATCACGATAATAATCCAGTCCTTCCTGATTCGGTTCATCATCAATGATATTCGGATAGATACGAGCCCAGGAAATGGACATACGGAACATGTTGAAACCCATCTCGGCAAGAAGAGCAATATCTTCTTTGTAATGATGATAGAAGTCTATTGCAATACGGTTGGGATAGTACTCACCTTCCACCGTAACCGGTTCAGCACCTTCAGGAATAACAGGATTAAGACCGCCAAGATATACAATCTCTCCATCCTTTGTCTTGAATGTGTCCATGCGAGGTACACTATACGTACCTGCTGTAGTGAAGTCGGAAATGACAAGACCCTTATGTCCTTCATCAAAACCACCTTCTGCCTGGTTCGCTGCAATTGCACCGCCCCAGAAAAACCCTTTCGGGAAATTAGCCATTATATTTTCCTCCTGTGACACTGATAATATAATATCAAAAAAAGGGGGTGATAACACTAAAAAATGTCCCCCCTCATTGAGTATAATTAATGATTTTCTTCAACGTACCAGCATGCACACTGATGTCCGTTGTAATCCTTCAGTTCAGGCATTGCTTCAGAACATTTAGCACTTGCGAAAGGGCAGCGTGTTCTGAAGGGGCATCCCGGAGCAGGATTGATCGGGCTCGGAATTTCACCGCTGAGAATCTGTCTCTGCGTTGTCTTTCCTTTTACAGGATCAGGAATCGGAACTGCGGAAAGAAGAGCCTTAGAGTACGGATGAATCGGGTGCTTGTATACCTCGTTGGCATCACCGATTTCAACCATATGTCCCAGATACATAACACCGATACGATCAGAAATATGCTTGACCATGGAAAGGTCATGCGCGATGAACAGGTAGGAAATACCAAGTTCTTTCTGAATCTTCTTCAGAAGGTTCAGAATCTGTGCCTGAATAGAAACATCCAGAGCAGAGATCGGTTCATCACATACAATAAACTGCGGATTCAGTGCAAGTGTTCTTGCAATGGAGATACGCTGTCTCTGACCGCCGGAGAATTCATGAGGATATCTTCTGATATGATCAGGCTTCAGGCCTACCAGCTGCAGAAGTTCAATAACTCTTGCTTCTCGTTCAGCGTTTGTGCCGATTTCGAAAATATCCATCGGTTCACGGATAATTTCGCCTACTGTCATACGGGGATCAAGGGATGCGTACGGATCCTGGAAGATCATCTGGCAGTCTCTGCGGAAATCCTTTAAAGACTGTCCGTTAAGACCTTTGATTGACTGTCCCTTAAAAGCAATATCACCATCCGTAATAGCATTCAGCTTGACGATCGTACGTCCCAGAGAAGACTTTCCGCATCCGGATTCACCAACAAGACCGAATGTTTCACCTTCCATTACTTCAAAGCTGACATCATCAACAGCTTTTACAATCTGTTTCTTAGCGAAGATTCCCTTTGTAACATCAAAGTATGTCTTCAGATTCTTTACTTCAAGAATAGGTGTCTTTGTCTCAGTCATTATGCGTTCTCCTTCAGAGCTTTTCTGCGTTCAACTTCATTGAGCCAGCATGCACTCTTGTGGTTTTCCGTAAACTGTGTAAATGCAGGCATCTGCTTCTTGCAGATCTTCATCGCTTTGGAACATCTGTCTGCGAAAGGACATCCTACCGGAGGCTTGAGAAGGTCAGGCGGTGAGCCGGGAATCGGCTGCAGTTCCTTATATTCATCTTCGTCAGGATTGGTAATACATCCAAGAAGACCAAGTGTATAAGGATGCTTCGGATCATAGAAAATCTCTTGATCAGTACCGGATTCTACGATCTTTCCGCCGTACATGATATAGATGTAGTCACACATACTTGCAACAACACCAAGGTCATGTGTAATCAGCATTACAGATGCTCCTTCTTCACGGGATCTTGTCTTAATCAGATCAAGTACCTGTGCCTGAATTGTAACGTCAAGCGCCGTTGTAGGTTCATCCGCAATAATCAGACGAGGCTTGTTTGCCAGAGCAATCGCAATAATAATTCTCTGACGCATACCGCCTGAGAACTCATAAGGGTACTGCTTCAGTCTCTTTTCAGGTTCATTGATACCTACTTCAACAAGAAGCTCTACAGCTCTCTGCATTGCTTCCTGATCTGTAACTTCGTTATGGTTTTTGATAACTTCTGTAATCTGCTTGCCGATTGTCATCGTCGGATTCAGGAAGGTCATAGGATCCTGGAAAATCATTGAAATCTTGTTTCCGCGGATTTCTGCCATACGCTTTTCATAAGCTTCCTTGCTGGGGAAAGATGTTTCTGTAATATCTTCACCATCAAGCATGACCTTTCCGTTGACGAACTGGCTGTTATCCGCAAGAAGCCCCATGATAGAGTACATGGATACAGACTTTCCGGAACCGGATTCACCTACGATACCGACAATCTCACCTTCGTTGATTTCATATGTAATGCCTCTTTCGGCATATACTGTTCCCTGATCTGTTGTAAAGTTAACAACCAGATCCTGAACGTCAAGAATATGTTTATCTGCCATGACTTCCTCCTTATCTCTTACGAGGATCGAGTGCATCACTCAGACCATCGCCGATCCAGTTTAAAGCAAGCATTGTCAGACAGATGGCAGCTACAGGCCATACCATCTGAATCGGTCTGCTGGAAATCAGAGCTCTCGCATCGTTGGCCATTGTACCCCAGGAAGCCTGAGGAATACTGATACCGATACCTACGAAGGAAAGGAATGATTCTGTGAAGATTGCGCTCGGCACCATCAGTGCTGTTGTAACAATGATCGGTCCGATACTGTTTGTAACAAGATGCTTGAAGAGAATACGCTTGTCAGAAGCACCAAGAACTCTCGCAGCAAGAGCATATTCCTGTTCTTTCAGTGTCATTACCTGTGCACGTACCTGGCGGGCAAGACCTACCCATGAAGAGATACAGATTGCAAGGAGCACGGAGAAAATATTGGAACCGAAGACAAGCATGATCAGAATGACATACAGCAATGTAGGAACTGCATAGATAATGTCGACAATTCTCATCATGACCATGTCAATTTTGCCGCCGAAGTAACCAGCAATACCGCCATAGATTGTACCTACGATCAGGTTGATGAATGCTGAAGCAAAACCGACGGAAAGAGAAATTCTTGCGCCGTACCATACACGTACGAAGATATCTCTTCCGAACTTATCCGTTCCGAAGAAATGTACAAGTGAAGGCATTGCGTTCGTATTTGATAGATCCTGCGTTTCATAGGAATACTGTGACAGGATCGGTGCAAAGATTGCAAAGGCAACCATGATGCACAGGAAGACAAGAGAAACCATTGCAAGCTTGTTCTTCTTGAAGTTTCTCCATACGTTAGCGAAATAAGTACTGCTTTCTACAGCAATAAATTCAGCGTTCTTTTCATCGTCGGAAAGAAGTTCAAACTCCTCATCAGGAATTTCTTCAGCAGAAGCATAGGGCAGATTCTTTTCAAATTCAGACATGTTTCTTTCCCCTTTCCTACTTCAGTCGAATACGCGGGTCAATAGCCGCAGTAATCAGGTCAGTAACAATATTGGCCACGATAATAGCACCGCCATAGATAATCGTCAGCGCCATGATCAAAGTATAGTCACGGTTGGATACACTGTTTACAAACTCAGCACCGATACCGGGAATTGTAAACATTGTTTCTACAACGAAGGAACCTGTCAGCAGTGTTGCAAGCAGCGGTCCGGCATAAGTAATAACAGGAATAACTGCATTTCTCAGCGCATGACGAAGAATAACTGTGACATAAGATGTACCTTTAGCACGTGCCAGAGTCATGTAATCCTGACGAAGTTCTTCAGTCAGAGAAGAACGCGTCAGACGTGAGATCATGGCAATCGGGCCCATCGCCAGCGCGAAGGAAGGAAGAATCAGATTCTTCCAGCTCTTAAGACCGACTACAGGAAGAACATTCAGCCATACGCCGAATACATACATCAGAAGAAGGGCAAGCAGGAAGGAAGGTACAGAAACACCGATTGTACCAAAAACCGCAGACACGCCCTGAACAACAGGATTCTTGGAGAAGGCACTGGCTGTACCAAGCGCTACACCAACAATAATAGCAATGCAGAATGCACAGCATCCAAGCTTAGCAGTAGCCGGAAGGCCTTTGGCAATAATCGACATAACCGAAGTACCTTTACGGTTCAGTGAAGTTCCGAAATCACCATGCAGAACATTTACAAGGTAAATACGGTACTGTTCAATAATCGGGTCATTGAGATGGTACTTTGCAACCAATGTTTCTCTGACCGCTGCAGGAAGCTTTGAAAATTCACCTGCGAACGGAGAACCCGGAATGATATGCATCAGGAAAAATGTAATTGTCATCAGTGCAAATAACGTAACTACACCCATCAGCAATCTTTTAAGGATATATTTTCCCATTTGTTTCTCCTTTCAGATGCCGTCTGCCTTGCGGCCGGCTTTTGCATCTTCTGTTTTAACGAAATGCGTGAGAGGAACATTTCTTGTTTCTCTCACGCAAGCTTGATTATTTGTTCAGTTACTGATTATTCCCAGTAAGCGTTGCCGTACCATGCATATGCGCCATGCATTGTATAGCCCTTCAGACCATCAGCTACGAGATACTGCTGTGTGTTCTGGAACAGAGGAATGACATATACATTTTCATCATACAGATAAGCTTCTGCATCATGCAGTGCATTGATGTATTCTTCAGAATCAACAATATACTTTGCATCACTTACCATCTGGTTATATGTTTCATCATCAACTGCGGCTACAACCTGCATGCCTGTTGTCCAGATATCCAGGAACTGCATCGGAGAATCTGTTGCGGAAAGACCATAACGTGCGATTTCGAAGTCACCCTGATCAAGCTGGTCATAGAATACACCGGATTCAACTGCTGCAAATTCAACATTGACACCGATTGCTTCCCACTGCTGCTCAAGTACTGTAGCGACATCACCATGTACACCATTGTTGGAATACTTATATGTGATTGTCAGAGGATTAGATTCATCATAGCCTTCCTGAGCGAGCAGTTCTTTTGCAGCTTCAGGATCATACTGAGGATGATTTGCTGTAGCATCGCCTTCTTCACGGTAGTCACCGTCATTGCCGCCCATTCCGTAAGGAACATAACCTTCGATTGTCGGATAGAATTCAGCACCGAGTACAGATACGATTTCATCTCTGTTGATGGCCATTGCAAGAGCCTTACGTACGTTAACATTCTTTGCCCATTCAGGTCCTGTGGAACCGGAATTAATAGCAAGGAAGTAGTTGATCGGTGTGGAGATCAGCCACAGTGTATCTGTATCAACATAGCCAAGAGCTGTATCAGTTGCAACCTTTGTAGCAACATCGATTTCTTCTGACTTGAAGGCAATATCCTGTGCATTGTCATCTGTCATAACCTGGTATGTGATCTTGTCCATTGTGATTGTATCAGCGTCATACCAGCTGTCATTCTTTACCAGAACTGCAGCTTCGTTTTCAGAGAATTCATCCAGTGTATAAGCACCGTTTGTTACATATCCTGCTGTCATAGACCATGTTGAATCATGCTGGGGTGTGGACTGCGGTACAGCTGTCCAGGCGCCGCTTGCCATCAGACCTGTAAGATATGCACAAGGTGTGCAGAGTGTAATTTCGAGTGTTGTATCATCAATTGCCTTGATTCCTGTTGTATTTTCTTCCACTGTGCAGTCAAAGGATTCACCGACTGCCAGAGCATTTGCGGAATAATCAGCTGCACCTGCAACAAAGCTGTTCAGGTTGTTGATTGCAAAAGCATTGTCAGCGCCATAGGACAGTGCTCTCAGCATAGCATATTCAAAGTCATATGCTGTAACAGGTGTGCCGTCTGTCCAGACTACATCATCTCTCAGTGTGAATGTATATACCAGACCATCATCACTGACTGTGTAGTCAGAGCAGACACCATACTGTGCTACATTATCTGCGTCCTTAACAAAGAGTGTGGAATAGATTGACTGAAGTACATGGTTGTTGATTGTTTCTGTATTCAGTGCGGGGTCAAGAGTTGTGAACTGTGCGTTCAGAGCAACTGTGATCTCAGCTGCGTGAGCTGAGGAACCGGATGCGGCTGCTGATGAGCCGGATGCGGAGCAGGCAGTCATTGCCAGTGCTGCAGCTGCAGCGATGACTGCTTTCTTAAGAGACTTTGTGTTCATGCTTTCCTCTCCTTTTTGATAATAAGCTTTACACCGAGTGTCATTCAGATCTTCCGGAAAAATAAAAACGTCCCCGAAAGATACAATTTGTTCTTTCAGAGACGATTGTTTATAATCGCGGTACCACTCTGATTGTTCCTTTTTCAAGAAACCACTCTCACGCCTTTAACGCAGGCTTACGATCACCCTACTGCTGTTTCGGGATCACTTCTCCCGGATGCGTTTCATCATACCGTATTCTCCGGACTTCCACTCTGTTCCGGCTCGCTGACCAATCGTATATGACTACTCTTCCGTTCTTTGAAGACATAAGAATCATACTTGTTTTTCAGAGAAATACAACAGTCGTTTTTCACAGTTTCTTCATATTTTGCATAACCGGCGAAATTTTGTTGAAACATTTTTCAGTAAATAAAAACTTCCGGCATTCACCGAAAGCTGTCATTTCTTAAAGCATTAGAACCGATTCTGCAGCGATTCCTTTGGAAGTCAGATACCATTTTCCATCTTTCTTCATTGCATATCCCTGATCTGCAAGCTTCTTCAGATCAGTTTCATCAAAGCAGGAATATTTTTCCTTGAATTCTTCCGAATCAACACCGCGCATCAGAATCAAGGCATTGCCTTTACTGTGCCTTCCTTTACTTGTACATATAAAGGAGTGCCTTTCTGAAGAACAAGAGGTCTGTTTGTAACATGTTCAGGCTCATAATACAGAATCCTTTCAAGATCACTCATGAACATATGCTCTGTCTGGCCGGGAATACCGTACAGAAGTTCAAACGAGAGATCTCTGACATTGAAGTTGCGGATTGCCTTGTCTGCCATTGTAACAGCATCAATTGAATACGGGCGGTTTAAAAGAAAATGAAGTGAATCATTGATCGTTTGAATGCAGAAGATATTAATGATTGGCACCATTGTCACGCATTTTGTCCAGCAATGATCGTGAATAATCCCCGGGCATCGTCTGAATACTGATAAAACAATCATCAGAAATATGAAAGCTCTTCTTTGCTTTACGCAGAATCTTCTGCAGATCTTCCGGAAGCATTAGTCCCGGACTTTCGCCTTCGATCGATATCGCAGTAACGATGTAATCCTGCATATCTTCCGCATTTGCTTCAATTTCCTTTACCATTGCGTCTGCGTATACTCTGAGTGTTTTTGCATCATAAGAACATACAGGATGAGCACAGTAACTGCACTTATGAAAACAGAAAGGAAAATTCAGCTGAAGAATAAGCGGTGTCTTATCATTCATTGAGATTGCCTCACTTTCATTGCTTTTTAAGAATAACAGCAGGAGCCGTGACAACCACGGCTCCTGCTGTATTTATGAGATATCAGCTGTCATACTCCGGAATAAAGCATGGGTTACATTCATATGCATGGCAGTAATGTCCCTTGATCAGATTTCGCCGTTGAGGTACTTTTCAACAGACTTGCCGCATTCACGGCCGAGTGTGATGACTGTACCAAGAGATACACCGAGAGTTTACATTGAATGTCATGATTCCTGTACCGCAGCAAGCTGAATAAGAAAGTAAAGAAAAAAGCCGTATAAACGGCTTTTCATTTACTCTCTTGCAATCGGTGTATAAGCATTCGGCTTTCTTACCGCCAGCATTGGATTCTTCTCACGAAGTTCTCTGACTTTTTTCATATCCAGATCCAGCTTGATCAGCTGCTCTGTATCATCAGCCTTGAATATGACCTGCCCGTCAGGACCGATCACAACAGACTCTCCCGCAAAAGTAAGGTACCCTTCTTTCCCTACGCGATTGCACATAGCGATATATACCTGATTCTGCATTGCCTGAACTCGAAGTTCCCATTCCGTCATCTCAAGATCTTCATCTTTGTGGTTCGCTGCAGGAATAATAATCAGCTCTGCTCCCTGTACCGCACAGGAACGGATACTCTCCGGATAATGTCTGTCAAAACCAATGACTACGCCAATATTTCCCATTGAGGTTTTATGCACAATAAATCCGCCATCAGAAGGTTCATAGTAATCTGCCTCATGGAAATTCTCACGATCCATTACATGCACCATCTTTGAAGGTTCATGTTCATCACCGTTCTTGTCATACCACAAAGAAGCCTGATACAAATGACCATACTGTTCAAGATAAACACTGGGTGAAATATACATATGGTACTTATGTGCCTGATAACAGATTCCTCTTAAGCGTGCATCAGACTGCCTGCTTACAGCATTCTGTGCATTCAATCCGGAAAGCTGCGGAAAAAACGGTGTCAGCTGCAATGCCGGGAAAAACATAAGATCGCTTCCCTGAGCCTGTTCTATATAATTTAAAGTCTTTTTATAATTTTCATTCATGTTATTACGCATGGAGATCTGGGCCATTGCAATTCTCATAGTAACACCTTCCTTTGCTTCATTATCGTAATTCACCGGTCATTTCATGAACGGAGCAGTCCTGCATACTGCAATTATACCTTAACTTCAATAAGCTTTTGTAAGAGATTCAAAAGAATATCAAAATACAAAATTACCGTTTCTGAATACCGGCACAATCGTCCCGTCATACTGAATTCCGTCAACAGACATATCTTCTGTACCGAACATAAAGTCCACGTGCTGAAGAGAACTGTTGGCACCATGTTCACGAAGCTCTTCTTCCGACATTTCCGTACCGCCTTTAAGGTTTTCAGGATAGCATTCACCCAGAGCAAGATGACATGCAGCATTTTCATCATAAAGAGTGTTGTAGAAAAGAATACCTGTTCTGGAAATCGGAGAATCATACGGAACCAGTGCAACTTCACCAAGATGTCTTGATCCTTCATCATAATCAAGCAGACCCGTTAAAGTCTCCTGTTCTTTCCTTGCCCCATGTTCAACAACCTTTCCGTTTTCAAAGCGGAACCAGAAATCCTCAATCAGTTTTCCGTTGTAAGACAAAGGCTTGGAAGCATATACAATCCCGTTAACGCCTTCCCTTTCAGGCATGCAGAAAACTTCTTCTGTAGGGATGTTAGGATCAAAGTAAACACCTTTCGGAGTATAGCATCCTCCCCCTGCCCAGATATGATCTTTAACAATCTGTACATAAAGATCTGTACCAAGCTTGCTTGTAAAATGAAGTTCTCTGAAATTGTATTTTGTCATCTTTTCAGCATGTGCTATCAGTTCTGCATCATGTGCTTTCCAGTTTTCTACAGGATCCGTATCTTCTGTTACTCTGGATGTCATAAAAATCGCTTCTTCCAGCTTTGCATATGCTTCCTCTGATGGTAATTCAGGAAATACCATCTCCGCCCACTCTTGAGAAGGCAGACCTAATACTGTCCACTGTCCTACATTATTCATGGAATAATATGCAAATTCGCGGAATTTTTTAGAAGATGCCATAGATGCAGTGCGCACTTTATCCGGATCAATATCAGACAGATAACCCGGACGATCGGAAATAATACTCATCCTGCAATAACCACTGTCAACTCTTGTTTTCATTCTGTCATATGCCCAGTCAGGAACTTCAGACAAAGTATCCATACTTTGATTCTCATAATCCATATGCGTAATCTTGTCATCACTCCAGTCCACAGAAACAGACTTTGCCCCCGCGGCATAAGCTTCTTCAACACACATTCTTACAAATTCATAATCTCTGACAGACGCACGAATCACCAGCGGCTGATCTTTCTGCACATTCACACCTCTTCTGACTGCAACCTCTGCCAGTTTCCGATACATTTCTTTTGTTGCCATAGTTTATCCTTTCTCCAGGAAATCCTCCCGGTATCCTCTTGTATTACGCAGCGAATTCATCAGCTCAGGAGATACGAAAAATGACTTTGGCCCGAACGGATTAATAACTGCACCTTGAAAACCTTTATTCACCATATTAATCACCTGCGGCATATCTGCAATCAGTGCACATGCTTTTTCATCTTTCATCGCTGACTGCCATCTGCGTAAAGAATCCCAGTCTGTAAACAAAGCAAGCAGCTGCCTGTCCTGTTTTCCATTCACAAAAACACCCGGAAACTGTACATTCGTATTTTTCAAAAGCGGATCCATAATATCACCCGTTCTGACCTTCATATCATTCTCACGGAGCATCCCGCAAATGAAGTATTTTGCATGAATTAATTCATAATTCAGAAGACTCAGATATACCCTGTCATCATGATGTTTTTCAAATCCGCTGATCATTGCAAGCAAGCCGGGATTTTCTGTATTCTGAATGCCTTTGTTTTCTGGAATTGTCATCATACCGGTCAGCACTGAATACTTATAAAGATAATACTTTTCCCTTTTATCCTGAGTTACTGTAATATAAAGGGACGCTACAGCATCGGTAACAGAATGAACTTTTCTGTTATTCACTTTTATTGAAAGAATCCTGACTTTTGGACTGCACTTTTCACCATACTTAACCACTGCTTTATCGCCTTTTCTGATAGTACCGTTCACTTTTCCTGTCACTATAATATGAATACCGTCAGTTGCAAGACTTTCCGTCAGAAGCGTAAATCTTCTTGTTCCGTTCAGGCTTTCTTTCTTCACCAGTGAATTTATGCGCATCCTTCTCGGAAGCATACTGTCATAATTTTTCGCAAACAAGCAAACTGCCGCAGTACACGAAATGATCAATAACAATCTTGTATACTGAAGCTTTTTTTCTGAAAAAAGACTCCTCGTCCCAGGCCCGACCGTACTTAGTCCCGCTGTAATTACACATGCCAGAAAAACAGCAAGAAGTGAACTCATTACCCATCTGCGCAGTCCTTTAATCCGCACTTTAGGTATTTCATTTTTATCTGCGACCATATTCAACAGATTCACTACTAACAGCCCGATGAGTACAGCACCCGCTGCAACCAGCAGAGATTCCCAATCCAGCTGATCAAGCGGTTCCCCTCTTTTTTCAAAAACCATATATGTCCCGAGCACAGCAAAAATCATTGAGAACAAAGTACTAAGCACTGATCCTGCAGCGCACAAGAACTTCCTCATATTTTCACCTCGGATACAGTTTTCCGAAACACCTGCTCATCCAGACATGTGCCTTCTGTTTCCGTCACCTTCGCGCCAATCCTGTTTGCCATCATAACAGCATTATCCATATAATAGCCAAGCGAAACCATTGCCATGACCGTGCCTATATGACTGTCACCTGCTCCTGTACCATCAACTGGCTCAGCAGAAAATGCAGGAACAGCATGCAGAACATTACCATGTACATATATACACGGATTTCCTCCGTCAGTAATAATTACAGTATTTTCTGTCTTCGCATATATAGCATAAGCCGCCTCAGCTGATGAATATTCCGTATGACCTGCATATACCGCTGCTTCTCTTCTGTTGCAGTGTACAACAGGGTGCATTGACAAGATCCTGTTCATACGTTCTTCAGGAACAAACTGTATACGAGGACCGGGAGCGAAATAAATTGTCATTTCCTGATGTTTCTCAAGAAAATCCAGAATAACATTTCCTGTCTTCTCCTCCAGTTCCAGCCCGCAAACATACACAGCATCATATTGTTCAACATCCAGAGCATCAAACCACTCTTTGCGGAAAAGATATTCTGCTCCATGCACAGCAATGAATGTACGGCTTCCGGAATCATCCACGATGCAATAACACGCACCATTTTCTTCTTCTGAACGAATCACCGGAATCAATCCTTTTTTTCTGAACTCACTTTCAACAAAAGTTCCGTAAATCCCGGTCCCGACCGGAGCGAAAAGAGTAAAAGGAACTTCAAACAGCTGCAGAATGCCCGCCACATTGCAGGCACATCCCCCAAGGGATATTTTCTGTTTTCTTGGCTGCACATCTTCTTCCGATGAAGGAAGATGATCAACATACAAACCGACATCTGCGCATGCAGACCCGATTACCAGTATTTTCTTCATAGGTGTTATTCTACAGCACATTGCGAATTTCATCCAACTGTGCGAATCCGAATTAAGAAACTATTTAACACAACTAACAAAACATGTCATATTTTTTATTTCCGAAAGGGAAAAGTTCTGAAACAAGGGAATATTAAAAGTGAAGGATGCATAGAAATCATCCGGAAAGGAAAAATTTCATCATGTACAGAACTGTAAATGTTCATATCCGGCAATCTGCCCCGCTTTACGAATGGACCGCAAACGTATCCGCACTTGTGAATAATCTTTATAATGCAGCCCTTTTCCGTGAACGGCAGTTCATGACTGCTTCACAAAAAAGCAAAGACGAACTGACCGCAAATGAAAAAGAGGTGCTCACCGAATTTGAAAGCATTTCCCCCAAATTCCCAGGCACTCCGAAAATCACTGCCGGAATCATGGACTATCGCACTTTACGAACTATGCTGAATTTAACAGGAAACCGCGACTACTGGGCCGATATACCGCGTCTGATTGCTTATTCAACAGTGAAGAGAGTATGCAGCGATATGGAAAACTTCCGGAAAGCCGCTGAAGCATACACGCTCTGCCCGTCAAAATTTTTATCCAGGCCTGAAATACCGCGCTATCGAAGGAAAGGAGGACTCGCACCTTTTGACATTGATGTTAATTACTGCAAAATTCTGAAGAACCGCAAAGGGAATCATGTAATCCGTATTCCCGATACATCATATAAAGTCAGTTTCGGAAAAAAACTCCCCGGCAAACTGCTTATAATCCACGTCACACCGGGAAATGGCATATTTAATTATTCGTTCTGCTTCGATGATCATAAAAAAATGCCGGCTCCAGCAAGCCGGATCCCGTCGCGCATGATCGGTATTGATATAGGTTCTGCAAACATGATGGCAGTTGTAAACAACTGCGGACTTCCTTGCATTCTATATAAAGGAAATACCATGAATTCTATCAATCATATCTATAACAAGCGCATTTCCAGCATCATATCCGAGCAGACAAAAGGAACGGATCAAAAGTTCGTCCCAACTGCGAATTTCAAAAAAGCAACATTAAAAAGAAACAACCGTATAAACGACTGCATGCATAAAACAGCAAAACATCTTATTCAATGGTGCGTAGAAAACCGTATCGACACCATTGTAATCGGGGACAATGAAAGATGGAAACAACACTCCTCCATGGGAAACTACAGCAATCAGAAATTTGTTCAGATTCCTTTCGATAAGCTCAAACTTATCATTACATATCTTTCACAAAGAAATGGGATCCGGGTAATCAGGCAGGAAGAATCATATACCTCACAGGCAAGTTTCATCGACAATGATTTCATTCCGGTGTACGGGCATGAGAACGCTGTACCTGCATTCAGCGGAATCAGAAAAGAAAGATTGTATATCACAAAAGAAGGCCTGCAGATAAACGCAGACCTGAACGGAGCAGCAAACATTTTAAGAAAACGTTTCCCGGATGCATTCGGAAAACTGCCGCCGGATTTCCGTAAAATTAAAGTAATTAAACACCCCGACGCCATCAATGTACATGCAATCCCCAAGAAGGGATAAGGGCGTGATCAGACCCGGTAAGGGGATCCGCAAGGATCCCTTTGCGAAAAGTATATTGATGCATTTCAAAAGATCAGGCTTTTGTGGTATCCCATTGCGCATTGAATAATGATGCATAGAACCCTTTGCTGCCAAGCAGTTCCTCATGTGTCCCGCGTTCAATCACAGTTCCGTGCTGAAGTACGATAATTTGATCTGCTGTTTTAATTGTTGAAAGGCGGTGCGCAATAATGAAGGTTGTCTTGCCTTTGCAAAGTTCCAGCATTGCCTTCTGAATCTTCTGTTCTGTATTGGAATCAACATTTGAAGTTGCTTCATCCAATATAAGCATTCTTGCATCGGAAAGCATTGCTCTGGCAATCGTAAGCAGCTGCTTCTGACCTTTAGAAATATTCACGCCATCATCCGTAAGCACAGTATCATACCCGTCTTTTAAGGAAATGATGAAATCATGAATATCAACCGCTTTACAGGCAGCGATTACTTCTTCTTTCGTTACGTGATCTCGACCATAGGCGACATTCTCATAAATCGTTCCTTCAAAAAGCCAGGTATCCTGAAGAACCATCGAAAACTGCCTTCTAAGTGAATCTCTAGTACAATGAAGAATATCTTTCCCGTCAACCGAAATTACACCGCTGTCCGGATCATAGAATCGCATAAGCATATTGATAATTGTAGTCTTACCAGCTCCCGTCGGACCAACGATTGCAATCATCTTCCCGCTTTCTGCCTCAAGATCTAACCCATGAATGATTTCCTTACCTTCTTCATACCCGAAATGAACCTTTTCAAAAGATACATTTCCATTCGTTTTTTCTAAAACAACAGCATCTTCTGCATCCGCAATCTCCGAAGGTTCATCCAGAAGTGCAAATACACGCCTTGCGGCAGATAGCGCAGACTGAAGTTCAGCGATCATTTCAGCAGTTTCGCTGATAGGCCCCGAGAATTTTCTTGAATAAAGAACGAATGATGAAATGTTTCCGATTGAAATTTCTCCTTTCAAAAAGAGAAGACCTCCAAGCCCGGATACCAGTGCCAGTGAAAGATTATTTACAAACGTTACTGTAGGTCCAACCAGCGAACCTTGATAATCCGCTTCGTAATAGGTATTCACAGCATCCAGATTCTTATCATCAAATCTCCCGGTGATCGTATCTTCCTGTCCATACGCTTTGATTGTCTTATGCCCCGAAAGCATTTCTTCCGCAAAACCATTTAGTTCTCCAAGTTTTTTAGAGCGCTCATGGAAAAGCGGTCTGACCTTGAGTGCGCGAACTTTTGTGATGTAAATGATTAAAGGAACCGTCACAACGAACACAACGCACAGTTTCAAACTGATACGAATCATCATGATCAGTGAACCGATCACTGTTATAGTAATCGTCATAAACTGAACCAGGTCACTTGAAAGAGAAGTATTAATCGTATCAATATCATATGAAATGCGTGAGATAATCTCTCCTGCCTGAGTATGGTCAAAATAACTAACAGGCAGAGTCAGAAGATGCTCAAATACTTCTTTACGCATTTCTTTTGTAATCTTTGATGAAATGCGGATCAGAAGAACCTGTGTAACGTACGCAAAAATACAGTTGCCGACAACTGCCCCAAGCATTAGCGCACACCTTGCAAAAACCGCATTAAAGTCGACATTACCAGCTGTACCAATTGCGTCAATCGCCGATCCCGAAAGTGAAGGAATAAACAGTGCCAGAACATTGCCGATGACTGTAGACATCATCGCACAGATAATCAGTACTTTATGACGAAACAAATATGTCCCAAGTCTCAGCAAGGTTTCTTCCTTGCTCTTCTTAACCTCAGTCAAACAAAGCACCTCCCATCTGCGATTCCGCAATGGATGCATAAAGTGCATTGCCAGCCATCAGTTCTTCATGCGTACCGTGTCCGCTGACTCTGCCATGATCCATAACGATAATCTGATCGCATCCCATCACTGCGGACACACGCTGCGCAACAATAATCATTGTTGTATCCGGATATTTTTCTGCCAGTGCTTTTCTCAAAGCTGCATCTGTTTTGTAATCAAGAGCACTGGAAGAATCATCCAGAAGAAGAAATTCCGGCTTTGCAGCAAAAGCACGTGACAGCAGTACTCGCTGCCTCTGACCTCCCGAAAGATTCGTCCCTTTGGTTGTCAGCATATGTAAAGTTCCATCTTCAGGTTTTGAAACAAATTCTTCCGCCTGCGCTGCAGATATCGCTTCGGTAATATTTTCTGAATCCACCTTTCTTCCAAAGCGGATATTTTCATCAATTGTATCCGCAAAAAGGAAATCATTCTGCATAACCACCCCGAACATCGATCTGAGGTCTGATGGCTCTATTGAACGAATATCTTTTCCGTTGATATAAATTGCACCACTTCCGGCGTCATAAAAATGTAAAAGCAGACTCAGTAATGTTGTTTTTCCCGATCCGGTAGCACCAATCAGTCCAAGCGTTTCACCTTTTTTCAAATGGAAATCAATATCTTCAACATTGTTTCTTACATGCAGATAAGAGAATGTAACATGATCAAACGAAATACTATACTGCGGATCTCCTGCAGGATATTCCTGTACAGCCCATTCTTTTTCTGATTCTGTATTCAGGACCTCCATAATACGCTGTGCAGAAGCCATACCTTTGGAATACATAATAAACATGCGTGATATCGCAAGCAATGAACGCGAAATCAATTGAAAATAGGAAATAAACGCAAGAATTTTACCAGCTTCACTTACGCCGGAATTTACCCGATACGCACCAACGATAATTACACCGATCATTCCAAGATACAGCAGTAAATTCATCGATGGATTAATAATTGCCATTACCAGATTTGCATGCATTTCCTGATCACGAAGATTATTATTTACACCTTCATATCTGTTCTTTTCATAATCCATCCTGCTCAATGCTTTAATTACACGAATACCTTGAGAATTTTCTCGAACAACTGCAGTCATCTTGTCCGCCGCTTTCTGCACTTTGGCATACAGAGGAACACTCTTCGTTGCCCGCAGATACACAAGCACAAGCATAAATGGAATAACAGCCAGAAATACACCTGCCAGAGCAGGATCCATCAAAAAAGTCATCACAAGACCACCAACTGTAATAATCGGTGCACGGACACCAAGTCTCTGCATCATCGTAATCATGCGATGCAGATTATATGTATCACTGGTCAATCTGCTTTCTAATGAAGGAATCGTAAATTCATCAGTCTTCTCACAACTGAGATATAACGTCTTTTCAAACAAATCATGTCTGATATTTTTCGTGACATCACGCGCAACAGCAGTGGCTCTTCTGTTTGCATAAACATTAAAGAACCACGCTCCCAGAGCGCACACCACCATCACTCCCATAAGAATAATAATCTGTCTGCTGTCTTTTGCCGGTACTGCATCATCTATGATTCTGGATAATATATTCGGCAGCATCAATTCCAGCACAGTCCCGCTTGCTTTAATTGCAAAACCAAATGCCATTGCTTTCGCACATGGTTTCAGATAATCTCTTAATCGTTTCATATGTATAGTATTATACTGATTTTTTAATACTTTACTTGCCAAATACATATTAGTGTACAGAAAAAAAAGACATCCTCACAATTGTACGGATATCTTCTTGACTATGTAAAATCAGTTGTGGAGAGGTACCGCCTCTAAAGTGACGCAGGGTGAAATTCATACATGTTTTAAAGGCATCTATAAAACGCTGCGGGGTAAAGTTGCTATGACTTTACCTCTTTTATTATCGATGTACCTTACAACTGCGGTTCTTTCCGTTATCATCTGCTTGTAGACAATATAAAAATGACTGCGACAACACCCTGGAAAGCACATCACAGTCATACCAAGAAAGGCTCTTTTATGACAATTCGGTTTCTTCCTTCTTGCAAGGAATCATCGGATAGTGTTTCTGCAGTCAGCCTGCAGAAGCTCCATGACAACACAGATATGAAGTGCTGCAAAAGAAGTAATATACAGAATCCCCATTGCAAGATCCTGTTCAAGCAAGAAAACCCAGTGATAGAACAGTGGTGTGCCGGTTCCTCTTTGAAAATGGACTGACACAATGGTCATAATGATCGCGGATGTACGAATATATAGTTCTGTCTTCTTGATCATATAAGAAACCTACATAATTCCAACAAGAAGAACTGTTAACATAACTAATCCATTTGGCTGATTACAATTTGTGCTGTACCTTCTTCGATCCGGTCAACCGGCTCTGTGTCGTTGTTGTATATGCGGATTTTCCATAAAAAATTCATAATAACATTTTCAAGATCATCTCTTTCAGCATCAGAAATATCAAGTGTCCACGTCAGAATGTTTTCATTTTTCTTCAGCTGATCAGCATCATCCAAAACAGTTTGATCCTGTGATATTGTGTATTTTTCGATTATTTCTGCGAAGGATGCGATATTTGTAATCAATGCTTCTTCATTCGCTTCAAATTCATTTACGGCTTTGATCGTCCAAATGTTTTCTTTCTCTGTAATTGTTACTGTCATACGTATGGGCGCATTGTATACTTTTTCAACAGGATACGCTTTAACATCAGAAACAATACCATCTTTATATTCGATCTTAATGGAACCTTCGTCATTATGAAGTACATCATAACCGTTACAGCGATATCTGAGTATACCTTCCATCTCTTCATCCAGTTCTTCTGATGATTTGCCGCCCCAGATCACATTTCCATTTTCAGGAATTGCCATGATTGCATATTCTTTTCCTGATACACGAATGCCTTTCATGATCATTTCATAATCTTCTGCGCTGAATTCCGCACCGCAGATCACATAAGGATAAGAAACAGATATATCATCCGTTTCAGCGCTTCTGTACACCATTATTTCATCACCATAGTTTTCACATATCAGATGCTCATCCTCATCAAAGAGATAAATATTATTTCCAGCACTTGTGGTTCCCGCCAGTTCAAGCCCTTCCGTGCCTTCACTGACTGTAACACAGGGATACCATACATTTCCTTGTTCATCCACAAGTCCATGATATGAATCTTTAAAAGGCCATGTCTCAAATTGAGTCAAAGAAGTATTTTCTTTTGAACATCCTGTTATCAGAAGCATTGTCAAAAGGAACAATATATACATTTTTTTCATAAGTCTTCTGTAAATCTCCTCATTGCTGTCAGTCTATACTTAATGTTTTAGAGGCATACCATCTGGAACTGCCTCTTTTAAGATGCAGTTCATAATTAACACCGCTTCCCGGCATCCCGCCGCCTTTTACAGCATAAATAAAAGTAGAAGGTGCATATACTACCGCGTTACTGCTGTATCTGGTGTAAACAGGATATTCCGTATGCCATGCATTCATATTGTCAACATTAAAGCCTGAGTTAATCAGTTCAAATTGATGATAATCTAAAGATGTTCCGTCAGATCCATAGTCAACTGTACTGCTTGCACTGCTGATTTTATAACCTGTATATGTACCGGATGTCTTGTAATAATAATTAACCGTTAATGTATAGCTTACGCCGTATGTTGAATCAACACCAGATTCGCTGCGGGTTCCCGAATTAGAAAGTGTCAGATAAGAAACTTGTATGATCTTTGATTTTCCTTCATATCCATTTGCAAGCAAATATAAATCAGGCTTGCATTGATCAAGTGTATATTCAACTGTAACTTCTACCATATCAGAATCGAAATATTTAATATTCTTTTCAGATACAGTTGTCTGATTATCCGCAAGTATTATCTCATCTTCTATATTGACATAATCTGCATGAATTTGCAGTAAACCTGAAATTGGAACAATGATAGTTGAAGAAATTAAACAGCAGAATATTTTTCTTAAAACTGTATTTGGGAACATATATTTCCCTTTCTGCTCCGACATTTTATTACAAGCACTCAGCAATAGAGTCAACATGAAAATTAGAATCTTCTTCATAAGAATAAACTTCCTTTAATATAATCAGACTGTTCTGCATGTACTGGATAAAATAAAGAAACCATTAACCCAAACGTTAATATTAAAATTTTATAAGCCCATATATCTTTCCGGTTATACACTTATCATTTTCCAGCTAGTATTACTCAGAAAAAATATTATCACCGTTCTTGTACCTTGCTATATTGATACTCATATTCTTTGGATCCTTCTTTGATTTAAGTATAACATGTGGCTGTACAGCCACTGCAAGTACTATTTTCTTAGCAACTTATAAATATTCGGTTTTTTGCTTATTTATGCGATATATAATGCTTTCACGGTTGTTTTCAGCATGCTGTTTTCTGCAATTTTCGCTCTGATTTTGCCATTTTTGCTGGCTGTACAGCCACCTCTTGTTCTCTTTCTTCTTCAATTTATATGTTGATTATGTTGTTCTTTCATAAACGACAAAATCTGAAGTACTCATGATCTTCATGACATACTTCAGTTTTAACTTTTCGACAATGTAAAATTAGCTGGGGAGGTACCGCCTCTAAAGTGACGCAGGGTGAAATTCATACATGTTTTAAAGGCATCTATAAAACGCTGCGGGGTAAAGTTGCTATGACTTTACCTCTTTTATTATCGATGTACCTTACAACTGCGGTTCTTTCCGTTATCATCTGCTTGTAGACAATATAAAAATGACTGCAACAACACCCTGGAAAAGCACATCACAGTCATGCCAAGAAAGGCTCTCTTATCATGCACGGCGATACATCTGTCCCTTATGCGGAAGAACCTGCTATGAATTCAATCCGTTCTGTTTCAAATCCCAGAAGATTTTTGCTCTTACTGTTCAGAATGTTCTCTTTTCTTTCACTTCAATTGAAAAACCGCCGGATTTCCCGGCGGTTGACCATACCTTTAAACATATTAGGGTGTTTTATCATCCCCAGACTTCTTTAAAGCCTGTTCTGGCACTTTCTCCAACTAATTTTGGAACGCCATCTTCTTTTACATCTTTTCAGGAGCACTTACTCCGATCAGGTCTAATGCATTCTTCATAGTGATCATAGATGCTGTAACAAGACCAAGTCTCTGGTTGGTCAACTCAGCATTTTCAGGATCAACGACTCTGCAGCTGTTATAGAAACTGTGGAAATCTCTAGCCAGCTGAGTGCAGAAACCGCAGATTCTGTTCGGAGCACGATGAGCTGCCGCATCAGCGACCGTCTTAGGGAAATCGGAAATCTGCTTTAGAATTGCCAGTTCCTTAGGATCTGTCAAAAGATCATACTGATCCTGCATCTTGAATTCAGGAGTACCTTCTTTGTGCAGAATAGAATACATTCTAGTATGTGCATACTGTGCATAGTACACAGGATTGTCATTTGTCTTCTGCTTTGCAAGATCCATATCGAAGTCCATCTGCGTATTCAATTCCTTGGATACAAAGAACCATCTCGCTGCATCGACACCAACATCTTCGCAAAGCTCGCGAATTGTAATTGCATTGCCGGTACGCTTTGACATCTTAACTTCTTCACCGTTTGAAACCATGCGAACCATTTGGATCAAATCAACAATCAGACGGTCAGGATTATATCCCAGAGCTTCCATTGCACATTTCATACGAGTTACATAGCTGTGGTGATCGGCACCCCAGAGATTTACAAGAGTATCATAACCTCTTTCAAACTTATAAACGTGGTTTGCAATATCCGGTGTCAGATATGTCAGAAGACCTGAATTCTTTCTCAGTACTCTGTCTTTATCATCACCAAACTGTGTAGAGCGGAACCACAGTGCATCATCCTGTTCAAAAGTAAGTCCTTTTGCAGTCAGGTCAGCAATGCACTTCTCGATTCTTTCACTGTTATTCTGATAGAAGAATCTCTCATGCATCCAGGAATCAAAATGAACACCGAACAGATCCAGATCCTTGCGGATTGCATCAAGTTTCATTTCAATACCCATATCCTTGAAGTATTCTTTACGTTCAGCCGGATCGGCTGTCAGCCACTTATCGCCGTCTTTATCACGGATACTTTCTGCTACCTCGATAATATCTTTCGCATGGTATCCATGTTCCGGCAGCGGTACATCAATACCGTAAAGTTCATTGTATCTGCTCCACATACTGTCAGCCAGCATGTCAATCTGGTTACCGGCATCATTAACGTAATATTCTCTTAATACGTTATATCCGGCAGCTATCATCAGTCTCGTAAGGGAATCTCCCCATGCAGCACCACGTGCATGTCCGCAGTGAAGATCACCTGTAGGATTTGCCGAAACATATTCAACCAGAACTTTTTCTCCCTTTCCAAGATTACTCTTTCCATATGTATCTCCTGCATTAATAATGCTGTTGATGCATGAAGAAATAGCTGTATCGGAAATACGGAAATTAATAAATCCGGGGCCTGCCATTTCAATACTGCTTGCTTCACTGAGATTATTCACCAATGCCGGAATCAGTTCAGCCGCAATATCTGCAGGCTTTTTGTGCAGCGTCTTGGCAAGACGCATTGCAATATTTGTGGAATAATCCCCCATCTTAGGGTCACGAGGTCTTTCCACCATTACCATCTTATCTTCAGGTTCGATACCAAAGCTTTCTTTTACGGAATCTTTGATCACCTGTACAATCTTAACGCTGATATCACTCATATATAATTACCCTCCTATACAGGTAAGCTATCCTATAATAGCAAAAAATATCAAAAATGCGAATAACTTTGCATATCTTCTTACTGTACTCTGTATAAAAGCACCTGTACTCTGTTAATTCACATCCCGGAAATACTTTTCCTTTTTTCATTCAGAAAAGCACGTACCTCCGGCATTTGTTCTTCCGCAAAATAAAGAACTGCAGTTCTTTTGCCATATTTAAAATGAATAGAATGATCAGCTTTATTGACTGCTACTTTCCCCGCCTTTTCATATTTTGTTAAAGAACCCATATTGACAATTCCCTGATCTGAAAGACCGGACTTCTGCATATAGTACAAAACCGCCGCTGCTAACGAGGCCGCTGTCTGCAGAATTCTGAAAAGACCCGTATAGCAGAAGGCGCTGATAAAAGCGATAATTACAAAGATCAGTGAAACAACCCACTTCATCGATACTTTCGTTTCAATTTTCACTCTCAATGAATTCCGCAGCCAGTTCAGCAGCATTCCCAGGATTACCGCATCCATAAAATAATAAAAATAATCATAAACACTCATTTCATAACCTCATTCAAAACTCCGATGGATCTTTTCCTTTATTCTGATCCAGATAGTCAATCAGTTCCTTCGGCATATATCTGGGTCCTCTGACCGTATTAACACCGAACTTTTTCATTTTCGTCAATGTACATATTCTCGGATCATATGATTCTTCCCTTTTCAGAATCATCAGCCGTGTATGCGGCTTGGCATTAAAATCATATGTCCATGTCAAATCTGTCTGTAATGCTGTGAATTTGTACATAATAGAAGAATACGGCCTGCCAACATACATATAAACAACATCACCTGGTTTTACATCCGATGTTTGTTTCCAGTCTGTAGTATCTTCATACTGCATATGACCAACGATATCATAGTACAAAGGGTTTGACGGAATCAGCCAGGCAGTACATTTTCCTTCAGACATGTGCGCAGCCTTTCTTCCAAGAGTAAATCCGCGGCTGACTGCAAGATAATCCATAATAATTTCATCATCAACAGATTCATCCAGAACAATTGTGAACCAGTTTTTCTTATTCATATGCCATGCAGGATAATAATTCTCTTTACAGATGAATCTCTGTACATCCTCCGGATCAGCCTTGATATCAATCACATCAACTTCGTGATCCCCGGAACCTCTGATCTTCTTTTCCTCTACCGGCATAATCACTGCATACCATTTTAAATTTTCCGGATTTCTCAGCACTCCGATTTCCGGCGTCTTTTCAAAAACAGAATGATCGCATCGGTCACCAAATCGTACAAGACATTCCATTGCAATACGGTTTGCCTGCACAGATGCAAACGGCAGTGAAAGACAGCATTCATTAGCAATCTTTTCCAGCACATTCATATAAGCTTCTTTTACAGAAGCTGCGTATGCTCCGAGATTTCCTGCAATTCTGATCGGCTGATATTCTTCTTCACTGAAAACATCCAGACAATGACCTTCAACATTTCCCTTTTTATCTACCATGACCACGGCTTTAAAATCACCATTCATGATTTCTTCCGTATATTTCAACTTTCCTGATTCTTTCGTGAAACCAAACTTCTTCAATCTTGCAGGATCAGGATGTTTCTTTTTAAATATTTCACTCTCAATAGACATTTTACTCACCGCTTTTTATTTTATGCCACAACACTCATGCACTTTGAACACTTTATGCATATATATTGTTTCATCTCTGCTGGTCACCCCTGCTGTTTCCTGGAGACTTCCTGTGCAGCACCCTCTCGCCTTCATAATTTGCCCAGGCTTCCGGATAAAAATCAAAATATGAATATCCCTTTTCTTTTCTCATCTTCCGAAATGCAGGAAAAAAAGCCCATACAAAACTTGGAATACCGATGACCGGAAGAAACAAAGGTCCCAGAATACACGATTGAATCGTATGCCCGTATTCATGTACTTTTACCTTCTTTGCATACGTACTTTCCTGCATATGATGACCGAAGAATATAAACATACCAAGGCCCATTGACGAAGACTTGTCCCAGTCCACCATCACAGCCCCATGATAATACCCCGTTCTCTTTATCTTTCCCGTCACAAACAGAAAAAGAAGAAGCAGACAAGCCATGCAGTTCTGAACAATTCCCCATGACCATTGAATCACGGTATACAGAATATGATTTACAGTATTTCTGCCCTTTTCACTCATTTGCCTCTTCCATCCATATACATTAGGATATTATATCTTTTTTCACTTAATTCTGTATGCTTCTTAAGATGCTTTCTACTGACATTCTCCTGCAATGCACATACTGAACAACCATCGTCACGATAAATACAATTCCAAGCAGAACAGCATCCAGCAGAATATACTGCATTCCGTTTACATCCATCAGAACATGAACAAGTCCCAGTACTGCAGCATTTACAGCAAACGCAGTCACAAACTGCCTCTTCATTTCCTCATAGATCACCCTTGTCATTTGTAATGCATTCAATCCATTCAGCTTCAGAAGCATCATTTCCCTGTCTCTTTTTCTTGAATGCATTACTTCAGTAATCGTTACAACAGTCAGGATCAGTATTGTCCCTGAAGAAAACATCAGATTCCTTGCATTCCTGCTGATCTTCTCCAGTTCATGAATCTCATCTATGTAGTCAAAGAATCTGTTTACTCCATATCCTGCTTCATCTAATGTATCACATGCCTTTTCGTAATTTTCAAAATCATCCGCAATTACTGTATATCCCGGATATTCATCTCTTCCCGAAACACCGGCTTCCTCATAAAACGACTGAATCATCTTATGATCCACATAAACAAAACCAGCATTCATCTCTTCGATATACGGCGTATGACTGCCTTTCTTCAGATTTCCGCTGATCGCATACTCATCCGAAACAAACACATTCCCATCCGTACCTGTCACAACAAGCACCACACACTGCTTTTCCGGATTCACCTGTGCATCCTGCAGATCTTCATTCACCTTCGCCGAAATATAAATCAAATCATCCTGATTATAGTGCATTACTGTATCATTGCTCAGATCATTATTTTCATAATACGGAACGGCTGTATACGGTATTCCGTTAATCACAGCTTTAACAGGAATATATGGTTCCGAAACCGTTCCTTCCGGACATTCACTCAATCCAAACAATTCAAGATCAGAATCCACCGTGATATTCTCCCGGTTCTTTGTTACAAACAGCTGATTCTCCGAAAGACTCTGATACCCTTTTATACTTTGATCTGCTGAATATTCCGAAAAGACCAGCAGTCCGTTCAGCAGCAGGATCAGAACCATTACCAAAGCCGTGATCACTCTCTCAAATCTTCTGTATTTTTTATAAAAATAATCTACATACTCTTTTATGAACCTTCGCGGCAATCCGTTCTCTTCCTGTTCATATGACGAGAAAGCATTCTCCTCATAATGACGAACTTCATACAGCTGACAGTCCCTCATTTCGTAGATTTCATCTGCAGCCGCCAAAGCATTTACACTGTGACTCGTAATAATAATTGTTTTATGATAAATATCCGCAATCTCTCTTATAACCTTGAAAATATTTTTTTCGTTTGCTTCATCCAGAAAAGCAGTCGGTTCATCAAGCAGAATGATTTCTGTATCCTTGCATAATGCACACGCAATTGCAAGCCTCTGTCTTTCACCGCCGGATAACGTAAGCACAGATTGATTCATCGGCACATTCAAATGAACTGCTTCCAGAAATCTTTTATACTGTCTTCCCGTATAACTCTTATGACTGATATGCGCATACAGTTTCATATTCCCGATCACATCATACTGCTCATATAAACTGCTGTCCTGAAGTACAAAAGCCATGTGCTGTCTGCGGAATGAACTCTTTTCCTTTTCTGCATATGCATTCAAAGACGACTCATGAATTACATATTCAAAGGACTGATCACTGCTGATCAGCCCGATCCTGTACAGAAGCGACGTCTTTCCGCATCCGGAAACACCTCTGATTAATGTAACTGCATGTTCAGGTATATCGATACTTGTACGTTCCAGAAGTACTTCATCAAACGATATTCCTATGTCCTTGATTTTCAGCATATATCAACCCATTTTCTTTATAAATACTGCAGGTATCATAAATTTCACAAGCAATATCAGAAATAATGTAATGGCAGCGCCGGTCCACGAGAAAATTATAAAGCCAAAACGTATATATTCATATACCACATATGCTCCTAGTACAGCAGTTTCTGCCGCTGCTGATATGAATGTCTGTTTTAATGCGTACATCACTTCACTGTGTTTTACTGTCTGTATATCAATATTAATTTTCTCAAAATAAGAATACTCACATTTCCTCCGTTTTCTGTTAAACAGTTCCATCGCGATCGCAGCCGCAATAATTCCAGCCGACAAAATAACTGTTCCCAATCTGAAAATACGAAGTACACCTTGAATATAAGAACCGTATGAACCGGACTGTGCGGACTCACTGATCGCGCAATATCCATTTTTCTTTATTTCCTGCATAACAGCACGAATATTTTCAATACCATCTACGTAAACAGAATATGCAGAAGGTCTCCATACCGTATCATTCATTGTACGGTTGACATCGCCATTAAAACGATCAGGCAGTTCATTAATATAATACTCATCCCACAATGGGCCAATTCCATAAACAACCCTGTCATCGGAGCGTCGATATTCCTCAATCAGATTTTCAAGAAAATCCTGAGGATAATAAATCACATAAGCATTGTCATCATATACCGGTATTCCGAATGACTGACCTTTCAGAATGCCAGCAACAGCTATTTCAACTTCAACTCTTTTAACAGTTGTACTGTAAATATATGAAAGTGAGCTCTCGTCATAGCCGCCCATCACTCTTCCGTATGTATTATACAAAGGTACAGAAATCATCAGTCGTAAACTCTTTCCTTCAAGTTCCTCTGCCTTCACATTCAATTGTGATGAAATCAGATCAGCAGCGGCTTTGGATAAAAACACACCATCACTGTTGAAATCATTTTCAATATCATTAACCATCATATGATCAGAATCATACGAACTGCTGATCCTGATATAATCAAGCTCGATTTCAGAAACTTCAATTCCATTCTCCAGAACCGTTACTGTATCTTTCCGTTCATTTTCAACAAAAGGATCTATTGTAATATCGTTGTTATCTTGCACACTTTCAACAATGTCATATCTCCCTTTAACTTCGGACACATGATCTATATTTTCAAGAATTTGAATTTCTTCATCAGAAAACGGTTCCTGCCTATCAAGCTGATAAGCAATATTATCCGGATATGCTGAATTTTCTGTCAATGGTCCTTCTTTAAATACAACGATCTCATTTGATTCCATCTTCGATATTGCTTTCTGCTGCGCTTTGTACGCAAGTGACCATCTGCTGTATAAAACTCCCGCAGCCGCACAGCATATAAATAAAAACAGTTCCATCAATTTAAATATAAAACTCTTTCTTTTTCTCAGGAGTGCAATAAATCTGCCGATATCCGATAAATCTGCATTCTTATGTTCGCTTGCAATCGCAGCATATGCAGTATCCGTAAATTTTTCCAAATACAGCTGTTTGTTATGAATATCATAATGAATATCAGAAGCATCTGTCAGAACACGAGCATGTGTTGATACAATTATTATTTTTCCTTGTTTCCTCAATTCATCTAATATAAGCAGGTATTTTCCGGCAATCTCAGCATTCACTGAGGCAGTCGGTTCATCAAGAACGTAGATATCCGCATTTTCCAATAAACTCAAAAATAAAGACGCGCGTTTTTTTTCACCGTTTGATAATTGCGAAGGATAACGATCAAGTACACTTTCTAATTGAAGAATTTCAACAATCTGGCCAGCATCATAACCCCCATACAGTTTTTTCATCATTTCAGAATGTTCCCTGATTGTCAAATGTTCAAAAAACACACCATCCTGTGCTGCTATTGAAACCCTGCCATGCTTTCCGTTTTTTAACAAAGAGCACAAATGTCTCAACAATGTAGACTTACCTGTTCCGTTTTCACCTGTCACAACAGTCAACATTCCATTATACACAAGAAAATCATTACCCTTGATCAGCAATCATTCTCCATATTTTATGTCTTTAAATTTCACTCTCATAGTTGTACACCACTAAATTTAAAACAATGGCTTTCAATATGTGCGTTTTTTTGCACTTTTAAGGTAAAAAGTGCACGCTTTAACAGATATTATTTTAATTTCATAACACATATTTCAGGGATAACATATTTTGTCATAACACAAAGTAAAACAATCAGTAAACCTGATACTGGTGTAAATAATAGTACTCCATATCTTGCAAGTCTGTAACAGCACCATATTCCAGCAGCAGCCTCAGCAAATATACTGACCAGGATCGTATCTCTGATTGCTGACATCCGCATTGCATGATTCAATGCTGAAGACGGTATGCCGATACGTCTGAAATATTCCATGTTGTTTATCTTTTTCTTTTTCAGCAGAAATTGTATGATCGCTCCTGTCAGCACAGCCAGTACACATACAGCAGCTGTACCGGCAGCGTAAATACGGATAACTGAATGAATAAAACTCTGATATCCGGACATAGACGACTTTTCACTGATTACTGCAAATCCGCAATCTTTAATTTTTTCCATCACTTCATTCATATTTTCAATTCCGTTAACATAAACAGAGTAAGCAGAAGGTTTCCATACCGTTTCATACATAGTTCTGTTAACTTCACCACTGAAATCTTCCGGAAGATCATCGATATAATATTGACTCCAGTCTTCGCCAATGGCATAAACCACACGATCTGCATCTCTGACATTCTCCCTGATTAATTGTTCAACAACAGATCTTGGATAATAGATGACATTTTCATGGTAATCCGGTATCCCGAAACTGGATTCTTTCAGAATTCCGGCAATTTTGAATGAGATTTCTTTTCTCGTAACAACAGTGCTGTAATCATATGCAATATCGTCACCCACACCAGTCATTACCCTGCCATAGCAGTTATACAGCGGAATTGAAATTTCAGTCGTGACAGTCACATTTCCATAATCATCCATTACTGATCCTGCTTGTTCTGCCAGACGTTTATATAACGAAGCCGAAACATAAACGCCTTCTTCACCGGTACTCTCCGAAATATCGGACGCCTGCAGATAATCAGGAAGATACGTGGAAGTAATTACCTCTTCAATATCTGTTTCCGCACAGTTTCCCGAATGATCTTCAATTTTGAAATGATTCATGAAATATTGGCTGCCTGCACCGGCTGAATCGGTAATATCCCTGTTGAAAACATCCGTCTCAACAATATCGTAACGCCACTCCACCGCTTCAACATTTGCAATTCCGTTCAGTTTTTCAACTTCTTCATCACTGAAAGGACTCTGATTATCATAATTGTATTGCACATTATCATCCACATATGTGCAGTTTCCCTCTTTAAAAACCACAATTTCATTCGAAACAATATTCCCTAATGCAGCCTGCTGCGATTTATAAGCACTGATCCCTGTGGCATATAAAATACCTGCAGCAGCACATAAAACCGAAAGAACAGCATCCGTAATTTTGATCAGTGATTTATTTCTCTTATTTATTTTAATCAAATATTTCGAAAGTTTTGATGTATCAGGCTCATAACCCTCTGAACATGGCAAATTCCGTCCAGCCTGTGCACACTTCTGCTGAACAATTGATGAATTTTCAATTCTGTACCATACATCCGCACTGTCCATCAGATTCTGGTCATGTGTGAATATAACAATTGTCTTTCCCTCTTTTTTCAAATATTCCAGCAGAGAAATGAAATTTTCTGTATATTCGCGGTTAACAGACGCAGTCGGTTCATCGAACATATATAAATCTGCATTCTCCAGAATACTCAAAAGAAAACCGGCTCTTTTCTGCTCACCACCGGACAACTGCTGCGGGAAACGTTCCATGCATTCGTTCAGTCCCAGCAGTTTTACAGCATGCTTTCGATATTTTTTCTTCCCATATAAAGATTCCAGTAATTGTATATGTTCCCTGACTGTTAATCCATCAAGAAAATCGGGTTCCTGTGTACATGCAGCTATATGTTTGATTCCTGCTTCATTTTTATGTGCAATTATATATTTGAATAAGGTGGATTTCCCACATCCGCTTTCTCCGGACACTACATTCAGCTTTGCATTAATAATTTCAATACTGCTTTCTTTTAGAACTACTTTCTCATTGTAAATGATGGGTTTAATCAGCAGTTTCATAATCTCACCTTTTTTATCTCTGAAAATTACCATCCGGAACGAACTGCACCGTTTGAATATGCAAAATAAAAATATTTTGATGTTGATCCAAAACTATAATCGCTGCCTGTAATACTGACTGTTGTAGAGGATCTCATATATGTATCGGAAGGAATATAAAGTACAGGACTTGAAGCGACTGCTGAACGTGTGTAAGAAGACCAGTTATATGTGCTGCAGCTGGATGACCATCTGGTATTTCCGCTTGAATAATAAGATCCGATGCACTGAACATTGCATGACCCGCCTGTATTAGAAACAGAGCTGTATTGTGTTAAAGAATAAGTTGCAGCTTTGATAGTAATTATTGTACAGAAAACGGTGAATAAACTTAAAAATGTAAAAATCAATCTTCTTGAAAATGTAGTTATATTATTTTTCATAAACTATCGCCTCTTCTTTTTCAAATTATAGCATCGTGTATTTTGACAGTCAATAAGCGAAACATTGCACTTATCAATGCTGACTTTTCAATACAAAAAAGCCACCCGTCTTTCCTGATAAGGCGGGTGGTGTGAGATAAAATTCAGAATTTTCCGGACAAAAATTATTATCAGGCTACTGTTTTCCAGAAAATACGGTTTCCACTCTTTTCTGTCTGCACAATATTGCGAATCTCGAAGCCTGCATCTTCCAGTACTTTAGTCATCTTTTCTACAGATACTTCACCTGTGGCTTTAACAACAGCCTCAGTTCCTCTTTCTTCGCTTCTGTACAAAGCAAGGTTTTCGATATTGGCATTTTCTTTTGCGAACAGCTCACATACTTTCGCAAATTCTCCGGGAACATCCTTGCAGGCAATAACAAATCTTGTACCCTGTGATTTGTAACCGAGCATTTCAGTCAATGATAAGAATACATCTTTATCAGTAATAATACCGAGAACATAATTATCCTTATCCACAACAGGAAGTACGCCAATTTCATTATCAGCCATCAGCTGAGCAGCTTCCTCAAGGAACATATCAGGAGAAACTGTAACAACATCTTTGATCATGATTTCGGAAGCTTTTGTACGAGTAAGCAGATAGTTTAACTCATATACAGAAAGAGAAGTTGTGCTGACCCCTGATGTTTCGGAAATCAAGCCTTCGGTGATCAGACCAATGAGTTTGTTATCATCATTAACAACGGGAAGTCTGTGGAACTTGTGCAGCCCCATGATATCCAATGCTTTGGATACGGAAGTCTCCGGTGAAATTGTGAACGGATTCTTCGTCATGTGATCTTTAATATACATAATTATCCTCCAAGGTAAGCTTTTCTGACACGCTCATCTGCTGCCAGTTCAGCACCAGTACCTTCTAATGTTATTTTACCAGTTTCCAGAACATATGCACGATCTGCAATTCCTAAAGCCATCTTTGCATTCTGCTCTACAAGAAGAACAGTTGTACCTTCTTTATTGATGTCCTCAATAATACGGAAAATTTCACGAACAAGCAGAGGGGAAAGACCCATGGAAGGTTCATCCAGCAGGATGATACTCGGCTTTGACATCAGTGCACGCGCCATAGCAAGCATCTGCTGTTCACCACCGGATAAGGTACCTGCAAGCTGCTTCTTTCTTTCTTCAAGACGGGGGAACAGCTCATAACAATGTTTCAGATCTGCATCAATACCTTCTTTATCTTTGCGAAGATAAGCACCGAGCATCAGATTTTCTTCAACAGTCTGCTGTGAAAAAACACGTCTTCCTTCCGGTACCTGGGCAAGTCCCATACCCACAATTTCATGTCCGGGGACTTTTGTAAGTTCCTTGCCGTTAAGAACAATACTGCCGCCGGATGCTTTGATCAAACCGGAAATTGCATGCATCGTTGTAGTCTTGCCGGCACCATTTGCACCGATCAGAGTAACAATCTCACCATCTCTTACTTCAAAGGAGATTCCCTTGATGGCTTCAATCATTCCGTAATTTACTTTCAGATTTTCGATTTTCAGCATATCTTTATTCTCCAATGTAAGCTTTGATTACTTCCGGGTTTGCCTGAATTTCAGCAGGTGTACCCATAGCGAGTTTCATACCATAGTTCAGAACTGTAATTCGTTCACAGATTCCCATAACAAGTCTCATGTCATGTTCAATCAGCAGAATGGAAATCGGAAACAGATCACGGATCTTTCTGATCATTGCCATCAGATCTTCTGTCTCCTGCGGGTTCATGCCGGCTGCCGGTTCATCGAGAAGAAGCAGTTTCGGATCAGAAGCAAGTGCACGTGCAATTTCAAGACGTCTCTGCGCACCATAGGGAAGGTTGCTTGCGATCGTATCTGCCTTATCAGCAAGACCGAAGATTTCAAGGAGCTTCATTGCTTTTTCATCAGCTTCTTTTTCTGCTTTATAGTACTTCGGTGTATGGAAAATTGATGTAATCACACCATAATTGATTCTGTTATGCATCCCGACTTTTACATTATCGATAACACTCAGATTGGAGAACAGACGAATATTCTGGAATGTTCTTGCAACACCTGCTTTATTCGCCTCTACTGCATTAAGTTTCGCCATATCAGTTCCGGCAATTGTAATTGTTCCTCTTGTCGGCTGATATACCTTGGTCAGCATATTGAAGACAGTTGTCTTGCCAGCACCATTAGGGCCGATCAAGCCGTAGATTTCGCCTTCATATACCGTCATATCAAGATTGTTAACAGCTGTCAGGCCGCCAAAATCAATACCTAGATCTTTTACTTCAAGAACGGGAGTACGTGTTTCAGTCATTTTCCGCAGCTCCTTTCTTCGCAAATTTCTGTTTTGTCTTTTCAACCATAACCGCAATCTTCGGATTATTTGTAATCAGCATAATCAGAATCAGAACGATTGCATAAATGAGCATTCTGTATCCGGAAAGGAAACGAAGAACTTCAGGAAGTACAACAAGCAATGTTGTTGCAACTAATGTTCCTGTCATGTTTCCCAGACCGCCAAGTACGATATAAACCAGGATCAGAATAGAAGTATTGAAATTGAACTTTGTTGCTGCAACTGACGCATAGTTTAATACATATAATGCACCAGCTGCACCGCCGAGAGCACTGGAAAGTACAAATGCAAGCGTCTTTGTCTTCGAAACATTAATACCAACAGTTTCAGCAGCGATTCGGTTGTCGCGGCAGGCCATGATCGCACGGCCGGACTTGGAATACATCAGACTGTATACAATATACAGAGAGACAAGAATCAGGATAATTCCTGCTGTAAATGTAGAAATCGTTGCAACACTTGCCGTACCCATAGGTCCTGAAACAACCATCTTTCCGCCTTCAGCGAGACTAAGTGTGTTGTTTACAAAACTCATATGAATACCTTTACTGTCGTAGCCGATATAAAGGTTGTTGACAATACTCATGATAATCTGTCCGAAAGCCAGAGTAACAATTGCCAGATAGTCACCCTGCAGTTTCAGGACAGGAATACTGATCAGCCATCCGATCAGTCCGGCTATTACAGCTCCGACGACAATGGCAATCAGCAGACGAAGCGGTTCGTTAGTAACTGAAGCAGAAATCCACTGACTTACAACAGCAGCGGAGAAACCGCCGACACTCATGAAGCCTGCCTGTCCAAGATTCAGTTCGCCGGAAATACCAACATTCAGGTTCAGACCAATCGCAGCAACTGCATAACAGCAGACCGGTATCAGAAGAGCAATCATCATTCTCTTCATGCTTCCGGCAGCGATCATCGCCTGACAGATAATGTACACTGCAATAACCAGTGCAAAGGAAACAGTTCTTGATCTCGTCTTGGAACTGAACAGTAAATCTTTTAATTTCTTCATTTTCTGTCCCTCCTCAGACTTTTTCATTCATCTTTTTGCCGAGCAGACCGGTAGGCTTGATCAGCAGAACAACGATCAGCACTCCGAATACAATTGCATCGGAAAGCTGTGTGGAAATATATGCTTTAGCGAGGTTTTCAATAACACCCAGAAGCAGACCGCCAAGGAAAGCTCCGGGAATTGATCCGATTCCGCCGAATACAGCTGCTGTAAATGCCTTGATACCGGGCATTGAACCTAAAGTAGGATAAACAGACGGATATGTAGCACAGAGCAGTACTGCTGCTATTGCAGCAAGTCCGGAACCAATTGCGAATGTAATGGAAATAATCTTATTTACATTGATGCCCATAAGAGAAGCAGCACCCTGATCTTCAGAGCATGCTCTCATAGCACGACCTGTTTTTGTATTGTTAATAAACCATGTAAGTACCAGCATGATCGCAATACATGTGCAGATTGTAATAATTGTCAGATAAGATATTGACAAAGAGCCAAGTTTAACCGAACCGCTGATCAGTGCAGGGAAGATCTTTGTGTCACTGCCCCAGACAATCTGTGCAGCATTCTGAAGAAAATAACTTACACCAATTGCAGTAATCAGAACAGCCAGTTTTGAAGCCTGACGAAGAGGCTTGTATGCCAGACGTTCAATAACAACACCGAGAATTGTACAAACCGCAACGGAAAGAATTACAGCGGCAAATACAGGCAGGTTCAGTTTACTGATCGATAAGTATGCCGCAAAAGCGCCGATCATGATGACATCACCATGTGCAAAGTTAAGCATTTTTGCGATACCGTATACCATACTGTAGCCAAGTGCGATGATTGCATATACGCTTCCAAGGCCAAGACCGCTGATCAAATATGACAGAAAAGCCATGGTTTTACCTCCTTTTTATAAAATAGAATAAAGGTTACCCGGAATCATTCCGTGGCAACCTTTATGAATTACTGGTTAATGAGCTGATCAGTCGCCGTAGCTTACGTATGTGCCGTCCTGAACCATTACAGCCATAGGAGCCTTGGATACTTCACCTGTAGAAGACCAAGTAACATTCTGACCTGTTACACCATTGAATGTCATGGATGTGAACTGTTCAATCATAGCAGCTGTAATTTCATCTGTGGAAGCATCAGGTGTAATACCGGAAGCTTCAATAGCCTGAGCGATTGCGTATACTGCATCGTATGCGTCGGCAGCGAACTGTGTAGGTGTTTCACCATATGTTTCTTCGTAAGCAGCTGTGAAGTGAGCAGATGTTTCTTCTGTAGAGTCTGCAGAATAAGGTGTCAGCATGAATGTTCCTTCAGCAAGAGTCTTGTCAAAGCCTTCCATGGAGAGCAGACCATCAAGACCATCGCATCCGAAGAAGGAAGGTGTGTATTCCTGCTTCTGAGCTTCAGCAAGAATCTGTGATGCAGGCTGGTAGTAAATCGGGAGGAATACGAGGTCAGCACCTGCATCCTTGCACTTCTGAACCTGTACGGAGAAGTCTGTTGCATCACCTGTAAATGTCTGTGTTTCAACGATTGTCAGACCGTTTGCTTCAGCTCTTTCAACAAACTTTGTATAGATACCGGAAGAATAGTTATCATCGTTTCTGTAAATGATACCGATCTTTGTTCCAAGTTCAGTATGTTCTGCAAAGTAGTCAGCAGAAGCATAGCCCTGGTTAGGATCTGTAAAGCACATCTGGAAGATTGTTCCGTAAGGATCAGTCAGATTGTCAGCATCCTGGAATACAACGGCTGCAGAAGATCCGGAAGGTGTGATACCGAAGATATTTTCTTCAGCATACAGGGGAGATACTGCCTGACCTGCGCCGGAAGTAACTGTTGCCAGAGAGATCTGCATGTCCCAGTCCATCAGAGTATTGAAAGCTGTTGTAGCCATTTCACCGGAAGCCTGATCATCCTGGAAATTAAATTCGAACTGAACGCCGCCCTTAGCATTGATTTCGCTGATTGCCAGTTCAGCACCCTGCTGTATGGAAATACCGTAAACGGCAGCATCACCTGTAATAGGGCCGGAGCCGCCAAGCTTGAAAGCTGCTGTTGTGCTTTCGGAAGCTGTGGAGCCGGATGTTGTTCCTGTGTCAGATGAGGAACAAGCAGCCAGAGACATTGCCATCATTGCAGCAAGTCCGAGCTTAGTCATTTTTGTGAAATTCATAATTTTTCCCTCGCTTGTATTTTCTCTTGTAAGAGTGTTTACATTATAGAAATCGAGGCAGGCAAAAGCAACCGCAAGTAAACGGAATGATGTGTTTTTTCAAAACATTTTCTGAAAGTCATGAAAATACTTTCATATAAATTTCACAAATATAATTATAAAAAGTATTTTTCAGATCAGCATAGTTCTGCTGTTTAAGGCATTTGGCACTGAGCAGAACAAAACTTGTGATATATTAAAGAATATTCCTGCATAAAAAGGAAAAGGAGGATAAATATGCCCGCATCATCTAAAACCGAATTGTTTGAAACAATGCCTTTAAACAAAGCTATTATCACTCTTGCTCTTCCAACTGTCATGAGTTCACTTGTAATGGTTATTTACAATCTGTCCGATACGTATTTCGTAGGATTGATGAATGATCCTGTTGAAAGTTCAGCTGTCACATTGATCGCTACTGTCATGCTTGCTTTTAATGCTGTTAACAATTTATTCGGTGTAGGCTCAAGTTCAATGATTTCAAGGGCACTTGGCCGTCACGATATGGATGCCGTGCATAAGAGCAGTGCTTTCGGTTTCTATGGTTCATTGTTTTCAGCAATATTCTTTGCGGTTCTCTGCACAGTCTTCTGTCATCCGCTTCTTTCTTTGCTGGGAGCTACAGAAACAACTTATCAGGCTGCTTATGACTATATGTTCTGGACTGTTACATGCGGATGTATTCCTGCGATTCTCAATGTTGTCATGGCTTATCTCGTAAGAGCTGAAGGTAGTTCACTTCATGCTTCAATCGGCACGATGTCCGGATGTCTTCTGAATATTATTCTTGATCCGATCTTTATCCTTCCGTTTGGCTTGAATATGAAAGCCGCCGGTGCCGGTCTTGCAACATTTCTCTCAAACTGTGTTGCGTGCGGTTACTTTTTCTTCTATTTAGTCAAGAAAAAAGATACAACTGTACTTTCAATATCGCCAAAGGATATGACTTTCCGTGCTGATATCGTTACAGGTGTATGTGCTGTTGGTATCCCTGCTTCTATCCAGAATCTGCTGAATGTCTGCGGTATGACATTATTAAACAATTTTGCTGCTGCGTATGGTGCGACTGCTCTTGCTGCGATGGGAATTGCAAAGAGAATTCATACGATTCCGTTCCAGATCACATTGGGTGCTTCACAGGGAATCATGCCGCTGGTCAGCTACAACTACTCCTCCGGCAACCGCAAGCGAATGCGTGATGCAATCACAAGAACTTTGATTATCAGTTCATGTGCGATCATTGCAATCAGTGCATGTTTCTTCATTTTCTCAGGACCGCTGATTTCACTTTTCATGAAGGATGCTGAAGTTGTTGCTTATGGTTCAAGATTCCTTAAGGGAATGGCACTTGCGCTGCCTTTCATCAGTATGGACTTTACAGTTGTCGGCGTATTCCAGGCAGTTGGCAAGGGACGTTATTCCCTGCTGTTCGCAGTATGCAGAAAAATCGTTCTGGAAATTCCGTTTATGCTTCTTCTGAATCATTTCTTCCCGCTGTATGGTCTGGCCTTCTCGGAATTTGCAGCAGAAGCACTGCTTTGCATTATGAGTTTCCGTTTCTTGATGAAAATCATGAACGAACAGTAATATGTACAGTTCAAAGAACTGCGATATGCAGTTCTTTTTTCATTTATGTGCTATATTTTTTCTGATTCAAAGGAGATTATGAAATGCAAGGTAAAGATACAAAGATGCTGCTCGATAAAATATACGAACGTTTAAAAAGTGAAGGAAGTTATCGTGAAATGTTCAATGGTGATTATGCTAAAGGAAAACTTCCTGAAGTTTCTTCAGAGAAAATTAAAGAAGCATATCTGTTTGCGGATGAAATCAAGGAAGAAATCAGAACCATCTATGAAAAGGGCGGTATTTCTCATGAAGATGATATGTATCTGAAAACTATGCAGTTTTACGCCGATACCGGTTTCTTTGCAGGCGGGTGCGAGAATCCTGTTTTCCCGGAATATATAGACCTGAACTGTGCAATTGCGCCGAATAACAGTCCTCTGTATTTTATTAACGATATCACTGCAATACGCACTGAAGAGTCTTATGAAAACAGCATAAGATATCTGAATCTGATCAAGGAATACCCTTTGATGGTTCAAGGGTGTCTTGAGCGTGTAAGAAGCAGCGTGAAAAACGGAATTTATCTGCCTGAAGATACATTAAACTATACAATTGGTGCGTTGAAATCTATCGCTGTCCCCGCAGAAAAGAATTGTCTTTATATAACCGAAGAGAAAATTCATTCTTCCGTGCCTAAACGCAGACAAGCAGCAGAAGAAGCTTCAGATCATTTAAAGAGTGCCATCTGCGGGATCAATGAAATTATCTCTTTGATTGATAACGATGAATACAGAATACATTGCCCGGCAAATCCAGGATTATCTCAGTATCCCGGAGGAGCAGAATATTATAAGAAACTGGTAAATTACCATTGCGGTTATCCGGTAAATATTGATGAAGTTTACGAATTTGCAATAAAGCATCTGGAAGAACTGGAAGAGCTGATGAAAAAATATATTTTCCAGCTTGGATATAATTGCAGTCCGAAGGTGTTCTTCAACGAAATTGCTCCGGGAATACCGAAACTATTTGACCGGACACCGGAAGAGGCCGGTCAGAGATTCTGCAGATATCTGCAAAGAATTGAGCCGAAACTCCCTTCTTTTTTCGAAAAAATTCCGCATGCAGGGTATAAAGTTGAGCCATTTCCTGCAGGAAATGATGCGGCAACAGGTTTATTTGCTGCACCGAGTATTGAACATCCTGAAGGCAGATATCTTTACAGAGCCGTGAGCCTGGAGAAACAGAATCAGATTTCTGCAGGGGCTCTGATCTACCATGAACTGCTCCCCGGTCATCATTTCCAGATGAGTCTGCAGCTTGAAAATAAAGAACTGCATCCACTGATCAGAAGTCTTTATTACATTACAAGTTACGGTGAAGGATGGGCTGATTACGCTTCATTTCTTGCAGAGGAAATGGGGATGTATCAGGATCCGCTGGATGCTTTGGGAAGACTGCAGAATGAAGCAAGACATACTGTACAGATTCCGGTGGATATTGGCATAAATGCATATGGATGGTCCTATGAGAAAGCATTTGCCTTTTATAAAGAGCATACCGGGGCTGATGACAGCAAGGTTTCTTCTGAAATCAGCAGATTCGCAAATGATATTCAAGGACAAGGAGTTTCTTACACCTTCGGTGCATGTTTCTTTGCAAAACTGAGGAAGAAAGCTGAAGAAGAACTCGGAGAAAAGTTTGATCTGAAAAAATTCAATTCATGTCTTCTGGAACTTGGAACAGTGCCGCTTAATGTTCTTGAAGAACATGTTTCATGGTTTATAAATCAAACAAAAGCATAAAATAGCAGAAGAAAAGGAGAATCTTCAGAAATACGAAGATTCTCCTTTATTTTTTACTTTTCTTCTTTATCCATGTCAGCCAGGATTTTATCAATACTGACCATCTTTACACTGCATGCAAAGAGCTGTGCTGCGATACCAAGATCAGCGATGGAAGGATAGGACGGTGCAATTCTGATATTGCTGTCATGCGGATCCTTGTGATAAGGATACGTTGCACCGGCACCTGTCATCTGCAGACCTGCTTTCTTGCATCTTGCAACAATTGCTTTTGCACAGCCATCCATCGCATCGAATGAGATGAAATAGCCGCCTTTCGGAGTCGTCCATGTACCGATTCCGAGACCGCTCAATTCGCAATCAAGAACTTCTTCTACAATTTCAAACTTCGGGCGCAGGATATCTGCGTGTTTTCTCATATGTTCAATCATGCCGTGAATATCGCCGAAGAAGCGAACATGACGAAGCTGATTGATTTTGTCATAACCGATTGTCTGGATTGTCAGCTGCTTTCTGATTTCTGTCAGGTTGTTTTCAGAAGCTGCCATAGCAGCAATACCGGAACCGGGGAAACTGATCTTTGATGTAGAAGAGAACTTATATGCAAGGTCAGGATTTCCTGCTCTCTTGCATTCTGCGAGAATTTCGATCAGATGATCCTGATCATGATCATACAGATGATGAATTGTGTAGGCATTATCCCAGTAGATTCTGAAGTCGCGTGCTGCAGGTTTCAGACGTGCGAATCTGCGAACTGTTTCATCAGAGTAGGAAATTCCCTGCGGGTTAGAATACTTCGGCACGCACCAGATGCCTTTAATGCTGTCATCTTCCGCAACGAGTTTTTCTACCATGTCCATGTCGGGGCCGGTAGGTGTCATCGGCACATTGATCATCTCAATACCGAAATGTTCAGTGATAGCAAAATGTCTGTCATATCCAGGGACAGGGCACAGGAACTTTACCTTGTCGAGCTTGCACCAGGGTGTACTTCCCATTACTCCATGTGTCATAGAACGGGAAATCGTATCATACATGATATTCAGGCTTGAGTTACCGTAGATAATGATCTGGTCCGGACGGACTTCCATCATATCCGCAAGAAGTTCTTTAGCCTCATCGATACCATCGAGCACGCCGTAGTTGCGGCAGTCTGTACCATCATCACATGTCAGATCGGAATCGCTGTTCAGTACGTCCATCATACCGACAGACAGATCCAGCTGGTCTACGGACGGTTTTCCGCGGGCCATATTCAGATGCAGATCCATGGCTCTGTATTCTTTGTATTCAACATGCAGTTTCTTTCTGATCTCAGTGAGTTCCTCACGAGTCATTTCTGTGTAGGCTTTCATACATACTCCTTTCCCCTTTTTCGGGAAATTACAGACACAAGTCTGTAAACGAGGAATACTTTACCACTCCGAAATACATCTGTCGCAATTTTTTTCGTTTTATTATCTTCTTTTTCATCAAATTATGAAACTTCATGAAACGTAAGCGGTTACACTCATCCAGCTGTATTATAAATTTACAGAGAAATTTAATTTTCCCTGACGGGTTCGCTGACTCCCTTATTCCTTATCAGGAATTGCATTTGCTTTTATATGATCAGATATTCTAAGCACGCATATGTCATCAGCTCCTTCCCTTTCGGTTTTTCATATAACAAGAGACACCTCGCAATTCATCTCGTCTCTTGCACTATAAATATTCCCGTGCTCATTTCATTTTCCCCTGCAGAAAATCAAAACTTTTATAATATCCGCAGATCGTTTCCAGACTGATATCTCCCTTTGGAAAATTAAAGATCGGATTTCCAGAATCAGCCGTAAAATCAGATCCTCTTGATCAAGCGAAAAAAAGTGTAATGGAAGAAAATCATACAATCCGTGTCATAAAAGCTTTATTGATCTTTGTGCTGCATTTCCTTGAACATCTTATACAGTTCAATTGTTATTAACATGGCAATCCCGCTGTAAATAGGCGCAAGCAGCGATACTCTCACACCGGTTTCACCACTGTTATTAAGAACTGTACATGCAATCTGTGATAAAAATAATACATTCCCGAAATCAACAATAAGAAACAGTACAATAAATTGGATTACTCTCATTCTGCGTATACCCTCGCACTTCCGGCTAAAACCATTGAATCATTAACCGAAATACTAACACCACTGAAAGATACAGACGGCGATGAAGTTACTGTATTATAACCATAAGCCGCATACACAACCGGATCTGTTATATTTCTGTTTGCGTAGAAATGATATGTTATGCTTCCGGCATGTAATGTCTTATTGGGAATCACTTACATTCCAGATTATCGAAAGGTTAAAATTCAGAGAATTTATTAAACTGATCGGAAAACACTGCGTTATACCGTATAAGAAGTTACCATCATCAGCAGAGATCCTGCTGTCTTTATGATTCTTTTCATACTGTTCTCCTTTCAGTAATGACAGTTTTTTGGCTGTATCCGGAAAGCAGAACATATCATCGGATGATTTAATAACGGACTCTCAGCATACAGCAAACTGTCATATAACTGCAGCTGATGTCCTGTTTACAATTTCACATTTTTAGTGACCATGTGCCACTTATCAGCTATCTGTCCGAACACAGCGATATATATTAACAATATATAATTGATAATTATCACTCATTCTATTATTTTCCTGCTTTTTCAGATGCACCGGAATCCCATCAAAAAAGGCTGCAGAGCACAGCCTTCTTTGATATGATCAATCGAGATCTTCACCTTGTGTTGCAATTACTTTCTGATACCAGTAGAAAGAATCTTTCTTCGATCTCTTCAATGTACCATTTCCGGCGTTGTCGCGATCAACGTACACATAGCCGTAACGTTTCTTCATTTCACCTGTTCCCGCAGACACCAGGTCAATGCATCCCCAGGAGGTATATCCCATTAACGGAATTCCATCAATCGTCACAGCATCACGCATGGAAGAGATGTTATCTCTGAGATATGCAATTCTGTACGGATCGTGGATCGAGCCGTCTTCTTCTATGACATCAACAGCACCAAGACCGTTTTCAACAATAAACAAAGGTTTATGATATCTGTTCCAAAGTCTGTTCAAAGCGATACGCAGTGCGCTCGGATCAGACGCGCCTCCCCATTCATTCACTTTCAGATAAGGATTGGCAACTGCACCGGGGAACATGCCGCCTCCTGCTTCGCTGCCGGACATGACTGTAGCGCCGTAACATGAGAAAGACAGGAAATCTGCAGGATATTTCTTCAAAAGTTCATAATCTTCGGGAGTGTCCTCAAGAACAATTCCTTTGCGTGCATATTCATTTAACTTGAACTGCGGATATTCACCACCCGTCTGCACATCAGAATAAAACAGTGTCTGCTGCTCATTTTCGAGTGTTCTGATCATATCTTCTGGTGCACATGTCCGAGGATAGGAAGGCATATATGCAAGCATTTGTCCGATCTTGAGATCAGGATCCATTTCATGTGCAAGCTTTACAGTCATAGCGGAGGCTACGAACTGGTTATGTGCCCCTTGTGCTCTGGAACGCTCTGTATTAATAATCATTCCACCGGCCATGAATGGCATCATGTCCATAGCATTAATTTCATTAAAAGTCAGATAAAGATGTACCTTGCCGCGATATCTCTTAAAGCAAGTTTCTGCATACTTTACAAACATCGGAATCAATGCTCTGTTCATCCATCCGCCATACTTGATTGTCAGGTTGATCGGTGTTTCGTAATGCGAAAGTGTTACAAGAGGTTCAATACCATACTTTGCGCATTCATCAAATACATTGTCATAAAACTGAAGGCCTGCTTCATTAGGTTCTGCATCATCACCATTCGGATAGATTCTTGACCAGTTAATAGAAAGGCGGAAACATTTAAATCCCATTTCTCCCATCAGAGCAATATCTTCTTTGTAATGATGATAGAAGTCAGTTGCGAGATGTGAAGGATAGTAATTGCCTTCCACTACTGCAGGAGTAATTCCTTCCGGGAACTGATAAGGTGCAGTTTTAGAAATATCAGATCCGTTGAAACCGGATAATGTCTTTCCTGGTTTTCCATCCGGTCCGATCCATGTAATTGCACGTGGTGTAGTGGCTGTTCCGCCCATCATGACATCAGAAGTATTTACCCCTTTGCCATCTTCGTTCCAGCCGCCTTCGTACTGGTTGGCAGCTGTTGCGCCGCCCCAGAGAAATTCCTTGGGAAATTTAGCCATATAATATTATCTCTCCTTTTTATTTCTGCTTCTATTTTACTCTGTAAAGGAATATAAAAAACAGACAGTTTACACCGTCTGTTCGTTATTCTCCTCAGCAAATTTATAATGCAGTTCCTGACCTGCCATACGTACTCTTGTACCTTCGGGAAGATCTTTGGAAATAACTACGTTGCCGCCTACAATAGTTCCCGAGCCGATTGTTACATTGCCGAGAATGGAAGCGTTGGAGTAAATTGTTACATCATCGCCGATTGTAGGATGCCTCTTTACCCCTCGAAGATTCTGTCCTCCGCTTGTAGAGAATGCACCAAGTGTTACGCCTTGATAAATCTTAACATGAGAGCCGATAATTGTTGTTTCACCGATAACAATACCTGTACCATGGTCGATAAAGAAGTATTCGCCGATTTCCGCACCGGGGTTGATATCAATACCGGTTTTGCTGTGTGCTTCTTCAGACATAATACGGGGAATCATGGGAACTTTCAGTTTTACGAGTTCGTGTGCAAGGCGATATACCGTAATTGCGTAGAAACCGGGATAAGAAAAGATAATAACATCTTTTGTAGCAGCTGCAGGGTCTCCGTCAAACAGTGCCTGAAGATCTTTATCGAGCAATGATCTTACCGCAGGAATACGGTCCATGAAAGCACAGGTGATTCTTTCTGCTTCTGCTTTCAATGCTGTATAATCCATTTCTTTGTAGTCAGCATCATAAGGAAGAACAAGCATGATTTCTCTCTGAAGTCTGTAAATCACATCCTCCAGCATTGCGGAAAGGCTGTTTTTCAGATCATAAACTTTGTAGGAACGATCTCTTGCATATCCGTAATAACAGATTGCGGCAAGTCCTTCAAGAATTCTCAGCATTTCATCTTTATCAGGAATCGTAGTGATTTCAAGATGATCAATCGTGCGGTCATTGTCATAATCATCAAGAATAGCTTTTACAATACCTGCGATCCGTTCATTATTCGCCATATCAATTACTCCTGAAACAAAGGTGTGGAATAGTATCTGTCTCCGTTATCCGGCAGAAGGACAACAATTGTCTTTCCTTCATTTTCTTCTTTCTGCGCAAGTGTAATTCCTGCATGAAGTGCAGCTCCTGCAGAAATGCCTACAAGCATTCCTTCTTTCTTTGCAAAAAGTTTCGCACACGCAAATGCATCATCACTTTCCTGAGGCATAATTTCATCAACAATGCTTCTGTCCAGTACAGAAGGAACGAAATTTGCCCCGATTCCCTGAATTTTGTGCGGACCGGAAATGCCTTTCGTAAGTACAGGAGAATCTGCAGGTTCAACCGCAATCAGCTTGACTTCAGGATTCTTTTCCTTGAGATATCTTCCGACACCGGTAATTGTTCCGCCAGATCCTACGCCTGCAACAAAATAATCTATATTCCCTTCACATGCTTCATAGATTTCAGGACCTGTCGTCATGTAATGTGCTTTTGCATTAGCGGGATTATCAAACTGACCGGCAATAAAACTGTCCGGGATTTCTCCGGCAAGTTCTTCAGCTTTAGCAATAGAGCCGGCCATTCCTTCTGCACCCGGTGTCAGTACAATTTCGGCACCATATGCTTTAAGAATATTGCGTCTTTCTGCAGACATTGTATCCGGCATTGTGAGAATTGTTCTGTATCCTTTCAGAACACTGATCCACGCAAGACCGATACCTGTATTGCCGCTGGTTGGTTCAATAATAACTGATCCTTCTTTAAGGATTCCTCTCTCTTCTGCATCGAGAATCATGTACAGAGCTGCTCTGTCTTTTACGGATCCGCCGGGATTGAAGGATTCAACTTTAGCGAGCAGACGTGCTTTCAGTCCAAGTTCTTTTTCAATATGTGTTAATTCAATTAAGGGAGTATTGCCGATCAGTTCCACGGCACTTTTAACGATACCTGACATTATTGTCTCCTTTCAAAAAACAGGAAGTGCAGTGCACTTCCTTAGTTCAGCTTAAGTGTGTTGTTACAAAGGAAAGTACAGAGCATATCAAAAGATCATACAGCATGGACAACAACAGTTTGCAGTCATGATCTTTTTCAGCATCTTTCTTTTCCTTTCTCTTATTGAAATCAGATTATCACTTTCCGGATGATTTGCAAGTCTGTATCAGATCTGTACCTTGACCCATTCACCCTTGCGGAAACGGAGAGAGAGGAAAATAAATCTGGACATCTGGTCAGAAAGAATACCGATCCAGATTCCTGCAAGACCAAGGTTGAATACGGAAGTAAGGCCAAATGTAACAAGGGAGCGAATGAGTGTAACACTGATCATTGATGCAAACATACAATACTTCAGATCGCCTGCACCGCGCAGACAGCCGCCGAAGATAATCTGCGAAATCTGGAACAGAACAACGACCATAATATATTTTGAAACGGTCATACTCATTGCAATTGTATGTTCTTCTGAAAAGAACAGCGAGAAGAGGAAATGACCGCCGAAGAAAAGAATCGCTGCATAGATAATTGAAATTGCAAGACCGATGGTCTGACATGTATTGCCATATGCTTTTGCTTTCTCCGGTTTTCCTTCACCAAGCGAGCGGCCGATCAGTGCTACTGCCGCAACCTGCATTCCGTCACCGAATGAGAAGCCCAGGCTCAGGAAATTCATTCCTACCTGATGTACTGCAAAGGGATCTGTACCAAGTCCTGCCGCAATAACAGCCGTGACGATAAAACCTACTCTCATCAGCAGATTTTCAGCAAGAATATTTGATCCCATGCCGGTAATTGCCTTCACCTGTCCAAACGACGGGCGGATATGATGTTCCTTCATATAAGGAATCGATACATAGCTGTTGGGATTAAATAACGAGCGGATACTCATAAAGCAGGCTGCCACTGTACCGAGAACAGTTGCGAAAGCTGCTCCGAACAGTTCCCATCTGGGAAAACCAAGATTACCGGTAATAAGCAGATAATTGAAGATAACATTCACTGTGGAAGATGTAATGTTTGTTGTCATGGCAATCTTTGTGTTGCCTGAGCCGCGCTGAGCTGCATTGATAACAAGAGACAGTACATTGAAAATAGTACCTGCCATGATGACACGGTAATAAGTAACTGCTCCCTGGTGGGTATCTGCATTTGAACCGCACCATGAAATGATCGTAGAAGCTCCTGCTACTGTAATAAATGAAACAACGACACATGCAATAATAATCATTGTCATTGCTGTAAGAAGAATCTGATTCGCTGCATCACGGTTTCCCTGTCCTCTTCTTCTTGCGACAAGTGCAGATACAGGAACATTCACTGCCATAAAGATACTCAGTGCAAGAAACTTCGGCTGTGTTGTAAGTCCTGTTGAAGCAACTGCATATGTACCTAAGGATGATACCATCATAGTATCGATCATACCGGCCAGTGATACAAAGAAGCTTTCGAGTACTGCCGGCCATGCCATGCCGATTGCTTCTTTATACAAAGCAGAACGGCTCATTGTAGATTCATTACTCATATCTCTATCCCCCGTACCGCTTATTATATCTCTGCTTCAAAATTAAGAAATGATTAATGCTCAAAGAAAAAGCAGAACCTTTAAAGTTCTGCATTCTTCATTTCAGGGAGAGGAAAGATTATGAAGTACAGAAGATTACGGATCATCACTCCGTGTCCCTCTGACAGTTATAAGGATACATATCATCTGTGTCAGATGAATGTGATGTATGTGAATGATTCATGAAGAATTATGTTCAATTTGTGAGAAAACAAAACAGAGACATTCTTCCTGTCCCTGTTTCTATACTCACTTCAGTTCAAGTCCGATACTGAAAGCCTTGCCTGTTTCTTCGCCGATCACACGATATACATTCATGGAACTGTCAAACATAACCGGCTGCATCTTTGTGAGGTCTACTTTTCCGTTTGTCATAACAGATTCATCCGCGTTCAGTCCGACAACTTCACCGATCAGAATCATTTCATCATCCAGACTCTTGACCTTGCATTCAATCGATACAGGAAGTTCTTCAAACAAAGGTGCATGCACTTTATCGCTGCAGAATGCATGGAATCCTGCTTTTTCCACTTTATTGACTTTTGTGCCCGATACCATGCCGAAGTAGTCAGCTTCTTTTACCGTTGCTCTTGTTGCAAAACTTACCGTGAACGCACCATGAAGTTTCAGATTATCCGTGGTCTTGTGCTGAGCAAGATAGATTGTAATTTCATGATAATCCGACTGTACACCCCATGCAGCATTCATGATATTCGGAACATCATTTTCATCATATGTACCGATCAGCAGTACCGGAAGCGGTGTAACAAGCATGCCGTTTTCAATTTCTTTTCTCATTTTGCATATCCTCTTTTCTTATAACATTATAACAGTTCATTTTGTTTTGGTGTTTTCCTTTGAATGCGCTACAATCCTTTTAAGTATTCCGCAAGAAAGGAGCTCCGGAGATTTCCGGTGACAGAAAAAATGACTATATTTCATGATCGGTGTGAAGAACGTCTGATTCGTTATGCAAAGATTGATACACAGTCTGCGAATGGTGTTACATGCGTTCCTACTACAGCAAAACAGTTTGACCTTGCAAAAGTGCTCAGAGATGAGCTTATCGAAATCGGTGTATCCGATGTCTGGATGGATGAAGAAAAATGTGTTGTATACGGCAAGATTCCTTCCAATCTTCCTGAAGGAAAAGGAATGGCTTTCGGTTATGTGGCACATATGGATACAGCCCCCGACGCTTCCGGCACAGATGTAAAGCCGTGGGTTTTCCGCAATTATGACGGCAGTGATATCACATTAAACAAGGAACTTGGTATTGTTATGAAAGTGGAAGAGTTCCCGAACTTGAAAAAGTATATTGGACAGGATCTGGTTCTGACTGACGGAACCACTCTTCTTGGCGGTGATGATAAAGCTTCCATCGCTGCAATTATGACAATGGCTGAGTATGTCTGTGCTCATCCTGAAATCAGACACGGCCTGATTTCTCTTGCATTTACACCGGATGAGGAAGTCGGCGGTCTTGCCAGAGATCTTGATTTCAACCGTTTTGAATCCAAGGTTGCTTATACTCTGGATGGTGACTACTGCGGTGATTATCAGGATGAAACATTCAATGCTTCAGCAGCTCATATCACTTTCAAAGGATTCAGCGTGCATACAGGTACAGCAAAGAATATCATGAAGAACTCCGTAGATATGGGTGTTGAATTCTGCAATATGCTTCCGGCATTTGAAAAGCCGCAGTATACGGAAGGAAGAGAAGGTTTCTTCCATATTACCGGTTTCAACGGAAGCTGCGAGCACACAAAAGTTTCCCTGATTGTCAGAGATCATGACAGTATTCAGTTTGAGCACCGCAATACATATCTTCAGAAATGCGTAGATGCAATCAATGCGAAGTATGGTGAAGGTACTGCTGAAATGAATCTCTGGATCCAGTACCGCAATCTGAAAGATGTTATTGCACAGTATCCATGGATGATTGATGATCTTGTACAGGCAATTAAAGAATGCGGTGTAGAGCCTCATACTGCTCCGTTCAGAGGCGGCACAGACGGCTCAGCGCTTTCCCACCGCGGACTGCCCTGTCCGAATCTTTCCGCAGGCTATGAAAATGCTCACGGAAGATTTGAATATGTACCGGTACAGTCTATGGAAAAGAACGTTGAAATCATGCTGAAGCTCAACGATATCTTTGCCTCCAAATAACCTTTGGGCATAAAAGCCGCAGGAAAACTGCGGTTTTTTCATTTTCATTGTTATTTTCTTCACTTTTTACATTTTTCACAAGGTACAATATACATATTGGTAATAAGGGGGAAATATAATGAAGAAAAATATTACCGGACTCCTTTGCGGTGCGATGATTCTTTCTGCAGGATGCACATCCTCAGCTTCAGAATCAGGCATCTACACAAAGGGAACCTACACCGGAACTTCTCAGGGTTTCGGCGGCGAAGTTACTGTTGAAATTACAGTAGACGCTAATTCAATCACAGATGTTGTTATTACAGGTGACAATGAAACTCCTTCAGTAGGCGGTGCTGCTCTTGAAGAACTCACGGAACAGGTTAAGGCAAACGGTGCTGAAATCGATGGTGTTTCAGGTGCTACATTTACATCTACTGCTGTAAAGAACGCTGCAGCTGATGCCCTTGCTCAGGCTAAGGGTGAATCTGCTGAGACAGTTGAAAAGGCTGTTGTAGCAGATGGTACTTACACATCCAAGACTCCCGGCTTCGGTGTTATGAAGAACATGGAACTCTCCGTAACATTCGCTGACAATGCTATTACATCCATCGAAACAATCTGTGCAGGTTCTGCTACACAGGCTGATGAAGATGAATACTCTGCAATCTACGCAACAGTAGAAGAGAAGCTGTTCCCTCGTATCATTGAGAGCCAGTCTCTTGCAGTAGATTCCATTTCCGGTGCTACTGTTTCCAGTAATGCCGCAAAGACAATTATCGCTGACATCATCGATGCTAACGGCGGTGATTCTTCTCAGTGGTATACACCGGTCGAAAAGAGTACAGAAACTGTAACACTGGAAGGTTATGACACAATCGTTGTAGGTCTTGGTGCTTCCGGTATGGCTTCCTACATTTCCGCTGCCGAAAACGGTGCAACAGTCTTCGGTATCGAAACAGCTGCGAAGATCGGCGGAAACGGCACAAATACAGCTGGTCCGATGGCTGTTAACCCTCCGTCCAAAGTAGAAGAAAACGGTGGTACAAAGTTTGTTGAAGAAGATGAACTTCTGCAGGCATGGATGGAATATACAGATAATGATGCCAAGGAAGAAATGGTTAAACTGTTCATTGAAGAATCAGGTGAAACAATTGACTGGCTGGCTGACAACTGGGATTTCGCATTCCCTATGGGTATGTTTGCATTCTATGACTATCATGGATGGCAGCTGTGGACAATGTATTATGATACAACAATGACATCCAAGGATCTTGCTTATACAAACTCCATGGAAAAAGCAAAGGCTATGAATGACAAGAACGATTACATGCTTGAACTCACAGCTACTGAACTGATTGTTGAAGATGGAAACGTTGTTGGTGTAAAGGCTGAATACTATGATGGTACAACATATGAAATCTATGGTGATTCTGTTGTTCTGGCTGCCGGCGGTTACATCGGCAATGGTGAAATGACTACAGAATATACAGGTGCTGTATGGCATACAAAGGGCATGACACAGTGTGACGGCTTTGCTATTACAGAAGCTCTCAAGCTCGGCGGTGCTCTGTATAACGAAGATGTAGGTGTTGAAGATCATATTGCTCAGGTTGACAACATGATTCGTTCTGAGGAAGTCTCCAATGATGACAAGAGCATTCTGACATCTCTGGTACTTGATCTGAACTACCAGATCATTGACTCCGAAGGAAATGACTTTGATGCAAACTACAATGGTCTCGGTATTGCTTTCAACGCATGGGAAGCAGGTGCTAATTACTATGTACTGATCAATGAAGATGAAATCGAATCCATCAAGACAAACGGTCTGATCTCCTTCAATGAACCGATGTTCTTCGGACAGGGCGGCACATATGAAGAAGGTACTCCTGTTGAAAACCTTGATGACATTCTTGCAATCGGTGAAGAATGGGGCGACGTTATCTTCGCAGATTCCATTGACGATCTCAGTGACAAGCTTGGCTTCACAGTAAACCTTGAAGATGTTCACGGTTCTACAGGCAAGATCGTTGCAATCAAGGGTGCTGCTTATGTATATTCCACATGCGGCGGTCTTGATGTAGACACAAACCTCAACCTTCTCAAGACAGACGGTACTCCTGTTGAAAATGTATATGTTGTCGGAAATGATTCACTTGGTACACTGAATGAATCCAACAAAGCATATGTTACATACGGCGGTGCTGCTCAGGGCTGGGCTCTGACATCCGGTCGTCTGGTTGGTCAGACAATCGGCGAAAAATACGCTGACTGATCTGTAAAAGAAAAAGCAAGGCTGCATACTTCCGGAAATCCGGAGGTACTGCAGCCTTTTTCATATTTTCCAAAACCAAAAACAGAGCCGGGTCATCACTCCGTCTCTGCATATTGGTTTTAATTTTGGGGGAAAGTTTCAAATTATGAAGTTCAGCTTCGGAAGGTTCATCACTCCGTTCCTTACTGACACGTATAGAATACTTTTATTTCGTGAAACAGGAATGCACAGTTTGTGAAGATTCTCTGAAGAAATATGTTTAATTCGTGAAATATTTTACTCGGTAACCGGAATTGCAGCAGTTTGATCTGCAGCATTATATGACTCTGATTTCAGAAATATTCAAAAAGTAAATGCCGTATCAGAAATTATTATAGACAGTCTAACGCTCCGTCCTATATAATGAATACACAAAAGGGTGATAGATATGGTAAATTTTGCAAGATATAAAAATGGTGACAGACAAAAGTAAAAGCGACTTGCTTTTCGTATCAGATAACTTATTCGTATATCATCGGAAATCATGCGATTTTAAACAAGCTGCTTTTACATTTATAAATCATTTTGCATAGTCAATAAATGATAATTCTGAAAATTCATAATATTTTAAATCACATTTAAGCAACATATATTTTCAGTCAGTTAAATATTAATCCCGCGGAGGAAACTTATGAAAAAAAAATATAAAACAATTGCTGAATATTACCTTGATTGTGTTACTTCTTTTTGCTCAAATGATTAACTATCCTATATACGCTGAAGATGACAGCCAAAAAGATATAAAATGTATTTTTGAGGTTACAGAACAATATGAACTAATCAGTAAGGAAAACATAGAAACCAATGGTGAACAATATATAAGGTATGTCTTTAAAGATAAGAATAACTCATCATATACATTTAATGATAAGGCAGAGGAATACTCTGAGACATTCATCTACCTGCTTTCTCCTGTATCAAATTCAAAAACAGCAGGTACCGAATATCCGAGCTTCATCAATTATTCAGTAAATGCAACTATTAATTACAACTATACAAAATATACCAGCAGCGGCGTTGGATATTTTCGTTTGAATTCATTGCAGTGCAGTAACATCACGGTTGAAAGTGGCTGTACTTTTAAAAAGGTTGTACTGGGTATATATAATAACGGTATCGGTGCTTCCGTGATTACTTCAGGCCAATCTAAAACCCAAACATACTATTCAACATCCGGCGGAACGTTATACGGAATTTCAACCTGGACTCCAAGCACCAGTTACGATACTACTTCACCATTAAACGCAACAATGTTCAGCGTAAGAATTTATATTACACGAGGAACAGGATCATACGATGATGATTGGGCAAGATCATTCTGAGGTGCTATATGAAAAATAAAATTTTTACATTAACTATATTGCTTGCGCTTGCAGGCTGTACACAAGTTAATTCCGGATCCTCTGTAACTCTTTATCTCCCTGAAAAAGAAGATATATCCAGCATCCGTTTTACGAAGTTTGCAGACAAAGACACCACCTTTATTGAAACTTATGAATCATATGAAGGAAATGTACTTTCATTTCTTGATCATCTTGCAGAAGCTGAATATCTTGACAGGCTTGAATCGAACGAATTTCCCGATACAGAATTAATCGTAATGCAGATTAAAAGCGATCAGGAATATACATACGGTATGTATTACGATGAAGATCAGAGCATATACATTCTTGAAGACTATAACGAAATGTCTTCTTACACCATCAGTGAAGAAACGTACATGATCTTTGACAGCAAATTCGATTATCTCGAATAAATTTCAATATTAAATCATTCTTGTCCAAATATACATAAAGCGACCGGAAATGCAGATCAATATCTGTTTCCGATCGCTTTTTATTTCACTTTATCAATGATCTCAGGTTTCTGTTTCTTTAAAGCTCAATTTCTATGCCGTCAATCCAGACATGGCGTACGAGAGAAGAAGCCTCAAACGGAGATCCTTCATAAACAACAAGATCTGCATCCTTTCCTTCTTCAATCGAACCTACGCGTTCCTCTACACCGATATGCTTGGCAGGATTGATTGTAATTGCCTTCAAAGCTGCCCACGGATCCATACCTGCTTTAATTGCGAGGCCGGCGGAAAGAGCGAGGTATTCCTGCGGTACGAACGGTGCATCAGTAATGATGGAAACCTGGCATCCCTTTGCAGCAAGAATACCCGGTGTTGTCCAGGACTTATTCTGCAGTTCAAACTTTGATGCGTGTGTCAGTGTCGGACCTACTGCCATCGGAATATCCGGATATTTTGCAAGAATATCTGCGATCAGATGTCCTTCCGTAACATGTTCCAGAGTAATCTTTACATCCAGATCTTTGCCAAGGCGGATTGCTGTAAGAATATCATTTGCCTGATGTGCATGAATCTTCAAAGGCATCTTCTTTTCAACAACAGGAATCATAGCTTCGCACTTGTAATTGAACGGAGGCATCTTGGCAGGATCACCATTCGCAGCATTCTTACGTGCAAGGTAATCCTTTGTCTGATATACCATTTCACGAATATGCGCTGCCGTGGACATACGTGCACTGTTTCCCTTTGTCTGATAGCATCTCTTCGGATTTTCACCAAGAGCACACTTCATAGCGATACCGTCTTTGACAACCATATCATCTACACACTTGCCGACTGTCTTGATCGCAACCCATGATCCCCCGATTGCATTTGCGCTTCCCTGTCCGCAGGCAATTGTAGTAATGCCTGCTTTTCTTGCACTTTCCAGTGTTTCGCACATCGGATTCACGGAATCAATCGCACGAAGCTGAGGTGTAAGTACATCATTGAACTCATTGTAGTCAGTACCTTCAAAGCCGATACCGTAACCGCACAGCCCTGTATGAGAATGTGCGTCTACAAATCCCGGATATACGTCAAGACCGTTTACATCTACTGTTTCATCATCGGAAAGATCTGTTCCGATTGCAGCGATTTTACCGTCCTTGATCAGAATATCTGCATAATAAGGTTCTTTATTTACCGCATCATGGATGCGTCCGTTTTTTATGACTGTCATTCTGTTTTCCTCATTCCATCGGGATTTCCTTGCCGTCAATCAGTACATGCTTGATCTGCTGGTCAGCTGCGAAAGGATCTGCACAGATAACAATATCGGCATCTTTTCCGACTTCCAGTGAACCGACTCTGTCCGCAACACCGATATGCTTTGCAGGATTGATTGTAATTGCCTGCAATGCCTGGAACGGATCCATGCCTGCTTTCACAGCAAGACCTGCGCATAAGCCAAGATACTGCTGGGGAATAACAGGTGAGTCTGTAATAATGGATACCTGGCATCCCTTTGCGGCAAGAATACCGGGAGTTGTCCAGCTCTTGTTCTGCAGTTCAAACTTTGATGCATGTGTCAGAGAAGGTCCTACTGCCATTGGAATATGCTTGTTTTCAGCAAGAATATCTGCGATCAGATGTCCTTCTGTAACATGTTCAAGTGTAATGTTGATATCCAGTTCCTTGCCAAGACGGATTGCCGTAAGAATATCATTTGCCTGATGTGCATGAATCTTGAGAGGAATCTCTTTATTAATTACGGGAATCATCGCTTCGCATTTATAGTTGAACGGAGGCATCTTTGTAATATCACCTTCAGCTGCGTCCTTGCGTGCTTTATATTCTCTTGTCAGATATACCATATTGCGGATAACTGCTGCTGTAGACATACGTGCAGCGTTTCCCTTATCTCTGTAGCATCTCTTGGGATTTTCACCAAGTGCAGACTTCATCGCTACAGGTTCCTTGATAACCATGTCATCAACACAAATACCTGTTGTCTTTACAGCAATCCATGTACCGCCGATTGCATTGGAGCTTCCCTGACCTGTTGCTACACATGTAACACCGCCTCTGGCAGCCATAAGAATTGTCGGATCAAAAGGATTGAAACTGTCAATTGCTCTTAACTGAGGTGTGCAGATATCACCCATTTCATTGTAGTCTGCTCCTTCAAAGCCGATACCGTATCCATCCAGACCGAGATGCGCATGGGCATCGATAAAACCGGGATATACATTCATACCTTCGGCATCAATTACATCATCATCTTCAAAACCTGTTCCGATTGCCTTGATCTTTCCGTTTTCAATCAGGATATCGGCACGATATGCTTCTTCTTTGACTGCATCGTGGATCAGTCCGTTTTTAATTACTGTCATAATTGTTCTATCTCCTATGCGGTATATTTTATAACAAGACATTTATATTAACAGCTTTGATGCTCAGTAATTCTGTATTTCATACAGAAACATTTGCGCTTGAAACAGGTTCACTATATAGTATGCATTGTTGAAACAGAGGTATGAAACATGGAAAAGAAACTAACCTTCGCATCCGATTACATGGAAGGCGCACATCCGCTGATCATGGAACGTCTTATGCATACAAATATGGAACAGACCGACGGTTACGGCACAGATGAATACTGTACTTCCGCAAAAGAGAAAATACGCGCTGTATGCAATGCACCTGAAGCTGATGTATTCTTCCTTGTCGGAGGTACTCAGACAAACGCTGCAGTAATCGCTGCTTCTCTTCGTATTTATGAAGGGGTCATCACTGCGGACAGCGGACATACGTATGTACATGAAGCCGGAGCGATTGAAGCTTCCGGGCATAAAGTGCTCCCTCTCAAGGGAACAAACGGAAAGATCACAGCTGAAGCACTTGATCAGTATATGCATGATTTTGAGAATGACGGAAATCATGAACATATGGTTCAGCCGGGAATGGTATGTATTGCACAGCCTTCGGAATACGGAACTTTATATACAAAAGAAGAACTGACAAAAATACACGATGTCTGTACAAAGCATGATCTTATGTTATATGTAGACGGAGCACGTCTTGCCTATGCTCTTGCCTGCAATGAGAATGACATTGAATTAAAAGATCTTGCAGCACTGACGGATATCTTCTATATCGGCGGTACCAAATGCGGTGCATTGTTCGGAGAAGCAGTTATTATTCCGAAGCACAATATGATTCCTCACTTTTTCACGATTATCAAACAGCGTGGCGCGCTTCTTGCCAAAGGCAGAATTCTCGGTATTCAGTTTGATACATTGTTTACAGATGATCTTTACGGAAAGATCGGAAAAAATGCAATCGAGCAGGCAGACCGGATCCGCAGTGCATTCAAAGAATACGGATACCGTTTCTTCTTTGAAACCCCCACCAATCAGATCTTTGTTGTTCTTGAAAACAAGCAGATGGAAGAGATGGAGAAAGAAGTTTCTTTCTCATTCTGGGAAAAGTTTGATGAGAATCATACTGCTGTTCGATTTGCAACAAGCTGGGCAACATTGCCGGAAAATACGGATCAGCTGATCGAAATTCTGAAGAAATACTAACGGAGAAGGGAGTGCGTCTTCCTTCTTTTTCAATGCCGGAAAAACGGCAGAAATAAGAGGAGGATATCTCTCTTGTTTTCTGCTATGCTTTGAGAAGAAAGAAGGTAACTAAAATGAAATTACTGACACAGGGAGATGACTTTGGATTTACCAGAGGAGTCACACTCGGAATTGTTGACTCAATCGACAGAGGAGTGTTGAGAAATACAGGACTCTTTACAAATATGCCTTCAACAGAATTTGCTGTTTCTTTCATGAAGGACAGACCTCAGGTATGCTTCGGTATTGACTTCAATATTGTTTCAGGACCTTCCGTCGCTGATCCGAAGCTGATTCCTCATCTCGTAGATGAGAAAGGAGAATTCATCCGTTCCGGTGTGAGAACAAAAGATCCGATGTTTGCAACGGAAGAAGGAAGAAGAGCAATGTTCCCTTATGAAGAATGCTATACAGAAATGAAAGCGCAGTATGACCGCTTTGTTGAACTGACAGGAAAGAAGCCCGGTTATCTGCATGCCCACAGTCTGATGCATGAAAACTATATGCAGGTGATCAGAGATCTTGCAAAGGAGACAGGAATTCCCTTCTCCATGGATCTTCAGACAGAACTTGGTTTTGTATCCGGCATGTCCTTTCTGCCGAAGGGAAGCTTCTCTGCTTCCATGAACAAGAAAGTATTTGATCCTGCTGCTCAGCTTGCCAAGGAACCTTTGAAGAATGTGCTGGCACATAGTGAAGGATATCTTGCGGCGGAATATGCGACAATCGGCGGACACCCCGGATATGTGGATGCAGAGCTGCTTGGTCTTACAACATTGTCACTGGAAAGATGCAAGGATGCAGATATGATGATGTCTCCTGTATTCAGAAAGTGGATTGAAGACAACAATGTTGAACTGATTACTTACTATGATCTCTATGAAGCAAAGTAATGAAATCAGGCTGGTGATCGCAGATGTTGACCGTACTCTGGTCAATGATGAAAGAATTCTTACACCACGGACAAAAGATGTTATTGAAAAGCTCTGGAAGAACGGTGTCATGTTCGGAATTGCTTCAGGAAGAGATTATCATCAGCTTCTTGATGACAATCCTTACTGGGGATTTGAACGTCCTTTTGATGTAACCGTCGGGATGAACGGCGGACAGGTATATATCGCAGAAGAAGGGAAAATGCATGCTTATAACCAGCTGAGCTGTGAAACGGTAAAGGAAATCATTGAACTGATGGAACCTCTTGATCTGAACCCGCTGGTATATGGTCCGGATAAAACAATGATATGCAAGAGAATGGATCATCTTACAAAAGCATCCGGTGAGCGCAATGATATGACTGTTCACGTTGTGGAAGATCTGAGCGAATTCTGGCAGTCTCCGAAGCCCAAGATTATGTACCGCATCGATGCGGAACAGATGGAAGAAGTGCAGGCTTACGCCGACGCACATCCTTCAGATAAATACAGAGCTTTCAAGACCCAGCCTATTATGATTGAATTTCAGGATCCTAACATAAATAAAGGTACAGGCCTCGAAAGAGTCTGCGAACTGCTGAATATCAGTACAGATGAAGTTCTTGCTTTCGGTGATATGGACAATGACATTGAGATGCTGAAAACTGCCGGACATGGTGTATGCTTATTGAACGGAAGTGATGAAACAAAAGCAAGTGCGGATGCAGTTACTGATTATACAAATAACGAAGACGGGCTTGCACGTTACATTGAAGATTACTTTCCTGAACTGATCGGAGAATAAAGATATGGCAAAGAAACAGCTGAAAGGCATCAGTATTTACAAAGACAAGCAGGGAAGAACAGTGTTCTATGACAGATATACTGCAAAGAGTTATCTGCTGCCTTACATGTTTTACAAAGAATATACATTATGGAGTCTGCGTATTCCGTTAAGTATTTTAATTGCTGCATGTCTTACATACATTATCCCTGTACGCTATGCACTTGCGACAGGTATCGCCTTCTATGCAGTCAGTACTTTACTGTTTCATTTTCTGCTGGTAAACAAGCTGCCTGCAGCCAAAGGATTCCAGCCTGATCCCTCTGAAGCAAGCATCATGAACAAACTGTATAAAGATATGAGTTTCAAAAGAATGATGATTGTTATTCCTTTGTTTGCTTTGCTGGGAGGAATAACTTATTACAGTATTCTTTTTAATCTTGTATCAGACGATCTTGTTCTTGTATATTATGCAGTCATGCTGTTCTGTTTCGCAGGCACAATTTCTTTTGCGGTCATGGCGGTACGCAAGCATAGAGAAGAGAAACAATAAAAATTTCAAAAAAGATATAAAAAAGCCGGATCAGCAGACCCGGCTTTTTTGCATTATCAATCAAATTTTTTACTGATCTTCCGGGATTACATCAGAAAGTTCCTGCCACTCCCCTGTATAGTTGTTCAGCACTTTGCCGTCATTCCATTCACGCAGGCCACCCTGCCATCCCTGGATTGTATACTTGTCATCTTCAACTGCAAAGTACATCAGATACGTCTTTCCTTCCTCTATTTCAATATCATCTTCAAAATGGCAGTTCACAAAATCCGGCGTTTCCTCCATTTCTGCGTCTCTCTTTTCTTTCTGTGCATCGTGAAGAGAAGCGTAATAGTCATCCCAGGAGACAATTCCACCCATACGAATAAAGTTTACTTCTTCAGGCATATTCCCTTTCAGAACTTTCTGAATTTCAAGAATACCATATGTGTACGGATAACAGTATTCTCCAGTCTCTTCATTTACATTAGAATAACCGGAGATTTCTTTTACGTATCCGAGTGCAACAGCATCCGACATTTCATAAATTTCGACAGAATCTGAAGGATTTCCCAGAATTTCTGCTTCTGATACAATTTCCATAATATTCTTTGTTTCTTCAGGTGATGCTGTGATTTCTGAAGTCTCTGATGAAGTTTCTTCTGCTGTACTGACTTCTGCAGGAGTACACGCAGTAAGTATCATCGAGACTGTAAAAAGCAGGCAGATTTTCTTTTTCATAATAAACTCCTTTTTGTTTTAATAAAGCAGATTGATTGCATCATTATCCGTCTGTGCCGGTCTATTCACTGTTCTTCCGGATGAAAGCTGACACATAACACTTCCTGTATTGGAGTTGTTATGTGCAAGACCGAATGCATGACCCATTTCGTGGCAAACTGTACCTTGACAGTTATAATTACTTACTGAATCAGATCTTAGTAGTGTATCATTCAGCCTGATTTCTGCATACGTCCAATTTGAAGAATATTGATTTACTTTCTGACCATTCCGAAACTGTGCTGTTTCGCCAAGAACGCCATAATATCCCCGTGCAGTCCAATATGAATTATTTTCTGCATAAAAATCGATATTACTTCCGTTATCGGAAGAAACAAAAGTAATGTAAATCGGATTAGACCAGCCAGTATACATCCAATTATCCGCGGCTGTTGTAATATATCCTTCCCACGCTCCGATTCCTGATGAATAATCAAGATAAATCAAAGTATTCCCAACTCCGTTGACAAATTTACCGCCGAATACAGGTGTCGATGTACCCGAAGCACACACTGAGATACCTGCTGTCGTAAATAACAACGATACACAAAAGCAAATCAGAATCTTTTTCATTATTCTCAATCACCTCTTTCAAAGAATAAGTACCTATCCACTTTCATTTTAAAAAAATATATTCAAAAAAAAGCAAATTTATCGAAATTTAAGAATATTTAAGAATTTCATTCCGCTTTTCCGCATCGTTGCGTTCACATATAAATGCAGCGCAATCAATAATATTGACCCGCTGCATTTCGTCATGCACTTTCAATTTCTTTGAATCTTAATTTCTTCTTCCTTCATTTTCTGCATGCAGTACATCAAGCTGCCTTTCAGCGTATACTCTGAAATATGCTTTACCGTATACAGTTCCGGAAGATATTCCGGCTCCACCCATTGCGCCAGTATCTGCCGTACCGGTTCAGGATCCGGAATCAGTTTACAGTTAATGTAAACTACATCAGGACTGATGATGCAAACATCAAACAACAGCATCTTGGCACATACTTCAACTGCAGTTTCTGCGTTTTCCCATATACTTCCGATATTCGTTTTTTCAAGAACACTGCTTATTTCACCGGCATAATTATTTCTTCCTGTAACCAGTTTTCCATCAATCACAATTCCTTGTCCGCCTTTGCGGTCAGTTGAAAGCTGGGAATGATAGATCACCGTTCCATCTTTTCGATCATCATTCAGACCAAGCGCTGTGGCATTGCCATTATTGATAAAATAGAAGTGATAAGGATACTTCCTCGTAAACCTTTTGTGCAGATCAAAATGGTCCAGTTCCTGATTTTTCATAGTCAGAATCCCGTCATGAATGACTCCCGGCAGTGACATAACAACTGCATCGAAATCACGATCTGCAGCGATCACAGAATTCATTACATCAACCAGATCATCGATCCGGACAGTCTTCTTGATCGTAAGCTGTTCAAATTCCACTTTTCCTTTATAAATGATTCTCGCTTTTATTTTAAAGTTGTTATCAATATGCGTAGTAATCGCCAGGATACGTGCTTCACTGGCCGGCATTGATGTTTCTTCTGCTGAATCATCCGATTTCACCGCAAGAAGTTCTTCAACAAACTTCAATGCCCCTTTCACATCATAAGAACCGTATATTTTACCTGGAATCGATTCTACAGGGCGGTCAGGAAACATTGCTTTTACCTGATCAATCATAAATGCTTCCTGCGGTGCCAGAAGGATCAGTTTATATCCCGCAGCATTCTCTGCGATCTCACTGACCGTTACAGCATTGAATATATACGGCAGACCGAGAACTTCTGCAGTCTGTGTCAGTTTCTGTGCAAAGAAACTTGTAGTTAATGCGCAGGAACAGCTTAGCAGTACTTTTGTTTTATCTTTTTTCTTCAGATCAATAAGAGCCTGAACCATTTCCTCAAACAGTTCCTTAGCATGATCCAGATCATTCAGCTGGAAATGAAGATAGAATGCAATTTCGCCATTATCCGAAACTGTAATACTGTACTCAATAATATCGTACATATTAAACGTAACAGCAGCTTCTGCATACTCTGTATACAGTGTAATATTATCCTGATTCTCTCTGACCACATAATGACTGCTCTTCTGTTCAAGAATCCATTTTTTCAACTCATTAACCATGTTTTCCATTACCTGCATCCTCGCCGCTTCATCTACTTCGCAATCATAATCATTTTCTGCATAAGAGTCCATAATATTCATATGAAGAAATATAAATTCATCTAATATTCTGTGAAAATAACACAATTTTAATATTTCATGTAGAATAGAAACATGAACAAGCATGATGTAAATAAAGAACTGATAGACATCGCTGCCATCGTACATTACGAAAACAGCAATATTCCCCTGAGAATCAAGCAGTATACTGCCTCCGAGGGAAAAGAACGTCCCTGGATTCCTCACTGGCATGATGATTTCGAACTGGTATACATCCTTTCCGGAACAATGGAGTACCGTATCAACGATGATGTGCTTATTATGTCTCCAGGTGATTTTCTTTTTATCAACTCCAGAGAGATGCACTACAACATGCGTCATGGAGAAGAACCCGTTACTGCTCAGTGCATTATTTTCCAGCCGGAAATTCTCTCTTCCAATCTATATATACAGAATCGTTTCATAGAACCCGTTCTGGTAAACAGTCCATTTGAATATCTGTATTATCCCCGCAATACAGTCCAATCCAGAAAATGCGGAGATTATATGCAGAAAATCGTACAGACGAAAGCATCCGGAGAGAATGGCTATGAGCTGGAAGTAATCGGTTATCTGCACCTTCTGATGGCTGTGATCTACCGTGAACTTTCACCGGTTACCTTGTCGGTTCAGGGATTATCCTACAATACAGATATCCAGAAACGTATGATTTCATATATTTATCATAACTATGGAAATAAAATTACATTAAAAGACATTGCCGAAGCGGGCAGTGTCAGTACTCACAAATGCTGTGATCTGTTCCGTGAATACATGAGCACAACACCGGTGGATTTTCTCAACACATATCGTATGGAAGTCAGTGCACGTCTGCTTGTTTCAACAGATCAGAATATTATTTCTATCGCTCAGCAGTGCGGTATTGAACAGCCTGCTTACTTTTCCAAAATGTTCAAAGATCACTATGGTCTGACACCAAGAGAATACAGAAAAAGCAGGCAGGAAAGAAAAGAACAAGTTACAATTTAAAAAAGCGAACTGAATTCGCTTTTTTTTTTAGATAACAGCATAGAGTCTCAGTAAGAAAATCCAGGTCATAGCACCACGGAACAAAACAAACGACTTGAGAAGATGCTCGATTTCATCCATGAACACTACTCTCAAAATATTACGCTGAAAGATATTGCAGCATATGTTTCTGTTTCCAAAACTGAATGTTTCCGCTGTTTTCGTCATCAGCTGAATGAGACACCGGCTGATTATCTCCTGATGTACCGGAAAGAATACCGGAAAACAGAAAAAGCGAGATAAACCCGCTTTCTTCATTTACTGAATATTCTTTTTCAGGACACTCATGTATCCTTTCGCTTCCTGCACATCCTTCGATTCGGGTTCATGTTTCATATCATACCTGGCACGAAGATAGATCTCTCGAAGTCCCTCCGCCTCATTGCGCGGGGTGATTTTTGCAGAGATGCCGGATTCCAGCACCTCTTCACTTGTTGTGCCTTCTTCCCGCTTGATTCCGCTGTTCTTCATAAGATCAAGGTATTTCCGATATGTCCGGCGTATACTGTTCCTGTTGCCGCTGAGCTTTTCCTTCTTCTTTACAGGTTCGCGGATAATCTCCACTTTTCCCGTATCAAACTGAGGCTTGTTCTTCATCTTCATAATCCTGTTTACAATGTAAGCAGTAAGTACAAGAACAAGAATTACCAGCAGAATATTTCTTAACAGCGCCGCGTACGGAAAATCCATAAATTCATACGCTTCTGCACTGTCAACTGCAGTACCGTCAAGATATGTTGTATCGATTTCAGGGAGTTCCATTTCAAAATGAACACCTTTAAAAATCCATGCAAGAGCTTTAAAGATCAGATTCAGCACCCACACACCAACATATGAGAATGCATAAATAATTTGAAGAATGACCTTCTTGTAAAACCAGCCGAGTATTTTTAATATTGTTTTCCAGATCACTTCTGCCGAAACAATACTCAGCCCCGCTGCTGCTGCAAGCAGTGAAACAACATTATTCTTCTGAAATCCGATATCATTCTCGGATCCGGGAAGTCTCAGCGTACGCATCAATGCTGTACCGGATGCAGCAAAGAGATAAAGGAAAGCAATCATCGGTCTGCCTGTTTTAAAGAGATAGCCGATCAGAATCAGAAATACCGAAATACCGGTACCGGCAAGAAAAAACGTGCCGAAGGAATCATGTTCCGGCTTGAAATTTTTCCAGTATATAACAGCCAGGAACAGTACCGGGAACAGGAGAAATACCCAGGCATCACCATCACGGCTCAACGTTACTAAAGGAATCAGCGCAGGCAGAAGTGCCAGCATGGATACTCTGCCTTTTCCTGACAATGCACCATGCATAATTCCTGATAAAGTACAGCATAAAGGCAGAAGAACATACTGAAGAAGTGTTCCGTCCGGATAAAAGACAACCGAGGCTGTAATACAGAAGAAGCATGAGAATGTAAAAGCAAACAATCCGTCAATCAGAATCATTACTCTTCACCTCCTGCAGAGACGGTATATACCATACCTCCGCTCAAAGTCATCAGTCTGTGTATTTCGTCACTGTTCTTCATACGATCATAAGGAACAATGACAATATAGCCATTGGAATTAGAAACTGCATGCGCAATCCTGCCGACGAGATCATTAAAAGGATAAGAAGCACCATATGTCGCTCTTCCCAATGTCTCAAGAATCAGATCCAGATGGACTTTTCCCTGTCCGCCTGTTCCGGCAGATGCAATACCATTGGGAGTTCTCAGATATCCGTTTGAAACAAAGGACCAGGTCATGTGTCTTTCTTCAAGAAGTTCAACAACTGTACGTGCAGCAGAAAAACAGCGTTCAGCACATTCATCACTTGTCTCATCCATATCAAGAAGTACAGTAACAGTATTCTCAGCAGTGTGATCAAACTGTCTTACAGTAAGACGATTTAAACGTGCACTCTGTCCCCAGGCAATGTTTTTCATTGGTTCTCTGCCTGTATAGTCTGTGTATCCTGCCGTTAGTACAGGATCTTCAAACATCCATCTGCGGGCAGAAATATCTCCGAAAAATCCGCCGATTGCTTCAGGTTTTTCAGAAAGACTCATTTTTTCGGGAATAATTACGATATCTGCCTGCTGACCATGGGAAGTGATATTCGTCTTCAGTCCGAAGAAATCTCCGCCGGTTGCGAAAACCGTCCCGACAACATACCAGCCTCTCCGTTCAGCTTTCAGCGGAACTTTAAGTGTAAGTCTCTGATGCGGCATCAGGTAGATCGTTTCTACTACAGTCCGCGTACCGATTGTTTCACGCGTATGTCCCTTTGCCCATTTCTCATCCGAAGGTACAAGACCTTTAGGAATACTGAAAGTCAGTTGTACATAAAACATCGGGAGCCATCCGTGATTTTCAGCTGTTATAAGCAGATTGAACTCTTCCCCCGGTTCTGCGAGCCGCTCTTCAAAACGCGATTTCACCTGCAAAGTCCCGTCAGGCTGACGCAGGGAAAAACGTTCAAGAAGAACAACTGCCGCAACAAGTACAAGAAGAATCAGAACCTTCATCAGATATTCTCCAGAGGGACTCTGATTGTTTCAAGAAGATCATGAAGATATTTTTCAATATCCTTAGAGGAACCGGAAGAACCGAGACGATGTGCAAGTACAGGAACAGCAAGTCCTTTGATATCTTCAGGTATTACATAATCTCTGCCTGAGAACGCTGCTTTTACCTGAGCAGCATGATAAAGGGCAATTGCACCTCTTGTAGAAGCTCCGCATGTCAGTCTTGTAGAAGAACGTGTAGCTTCAATAATATCCATCAGATATCCGGCAGTATCATCACTTACTGTGACCTCATGATAAGTCTTTTTCATTTCTTTCAGTTCATCTTCCGTAATCACCTGATCCAGTTCCGCAATCAAGTCAATAGCAGAAGTTCTGCGCAGAACCTGCAGTTCTTCATCCCTCTGCATATAGCCAAGAGAAAGACGCATGAAGAAACGGTCAAGTTCAGCCTCAGGAAGCGGGAATGTCCCATAGCTTTCCAAAGGATTCTGCGTTGCCATAACCATAAACGGTTCAGCAAGAGCATATGTATTTCCATCTGCTGTAATCTGATGCTCTTCCATCGCTTCCAGCAGTGAAGACTGTGTACGAGGAGTTGCACGGTTGATTTCATCAGCCAGCACAATATTTGTAAACAAAGGTCCCGGACGGAATTCAAATTCACCTTTCTTCTGATTATAGAAATTAATACCGGTCAGATCAGAAGGCATCAGGTCAGGAGTAAACTGAATTCTGCGGAAATCACCCCCGATTGTCTTTGCAAAACTTCTTAACAGCATTGTTTTGCCCGTTCCCGGAAGATCTTCCAGAAGAACATGTCCTCCGCAGATAAGCGAAATCAGTACTTTTTCAATCGCATCATCTTTGCCGACAATAACTTTGCCGCAGTTTTCTACTGCCTTGTTCCGGCAGGATATAAACAGATTTGTATCCATATTTCTGCACCTCTCAATAACGCTACGATTATCGCATGGATTTCCACGTTTTCTGCAGACAAAGGTCATTCAATGTATGTTTTTTTCATAAGGCATTGAAAATCTTTTCAATTACATTCGATGCAGATCATTTGCAGGAAAGCGGTAATTTCAATCTGTAATCACCTGTATTTTCTGCTCTTCCAGTTCACTGCGGGTTTCTTGTGAAATCATATTGTCGGTAATTACAATAATATTTCTGCTTCTTACATTCATTGGTGTTGTACCTGGTGAATCAAACTTTTCACTCTCCGTAAGTACAATCGTATACTCTGCAGAACGTGACATATCGCGCACTGCCTGCGCGCGCATCGAATCTTTATTTGTAAAACCGGTTCTTTCACTCCATCCATCAGTTCCGATAAAGAAGCAGCGGACATTATAATTTTCTGCAGCGTCTCTGACCATAGGTCCTACAAGACACTGAGAACTGCTTTGATAGATTCCTCCTGTCAGCACAATCTGTGCATCGGAACCTCTTATATAATCTGCAATAAACGCACTGTTTGTAATAATTGTAAGATTTCTTCTGGTATTAACCAGTACAGAGGCAAGCAGAGCGCAGCAGCTTCCGCTCTCAATCATCAGCGTATCTCCGTCCTCCACGAAAGCTGCAGCTCTTTCAGCAATCCTTCGCTTTTCTTCATAATGATACGCAAGCCGTCCGCCGATATTATCCGTACTTTCCAGGACTGCAAATCCGTGAACTCTTCTGATAAAACCTTTTTCTTCCAGTTCATCCAGATCTTTGCGAACAGTTACCTGTGATACGCCAAGAAGTTCCGAAAGTTCTTTTACTTCAATCTTTTTCTTTTCTGCGATAAGATCAATAATCTCACCTGTTCTCTTTTCTTTTTTTGCTGTCATAACAACCTCAGATATAAGCATGTATGCCGTATTCGTTCATCACTTTCAAATATTCCTGCAAATCTTCTGCGTGCAGCGCAGGCGTATCATGATAATAGTAATCCTGATCAAGCATTTCATATTTATTTTCACCAAACTGATGGAACGGCAGCAGCTGGCATTCCTTCGCACCTGCATAAGCAAGCTGTTTTGCCAGACCTTCTGCATCTGTCAGAGAATCATTAAACCCAGGAATTACCGGAATCCGCGGCAGTACTGTCTTTCCCAGTTCAATTGCCCGTTTCATATTCTCCACACAAAGCTGATTGGAGACACCTGTCCCCTCTTTATGTTTCTTTTCATCGTAATGTTTCATATCAAACAGCATGTAATCAATATTCTCAATCACCTTTTCAAAGATATCCGGTGATGTGAATCCTGTTGTTTCGCAAGCAGTATGAAGACCTTTCTCCTTCGCAGCTTTATAAAGTTCAATTGCAAATTCAGGCTGCATCAGCATTTCACCGCCCGACAATGTCATGCCTCCGCCGCTTTCTTCATAAAAGACTTCATCCTGCATTACAACATCAATCACCTCTTTTACCGATTTGACTTCACCTTCAAATTTCAGCGCATGCTGCGGACATTCTTCAGCACATCTGCCGCATTCATTACAAAGTTTGTAATCAATATGAAGATGGCCTTTCTGTACAGTAACAGCATTAACCGTGCAAACTTCAATGCAGTGTCCGCACTTCACACACTTCTTGTAATCTCTCACCACCTGACGTCTGACCAGCTGACTTTCAGGATTCGAACACCATCTGCATCTCAACGGACAGCCTTTAAGAAAGACAACCGTGCGAATTCCCGGGCCGTCATTCACACTGAATTTCTGAATATTGAATACAATTCCTGTTTTACTGTAATCCACCATAATCTCATCCTCACTCGCATATAAATCATAACATATCAATTACATATATCCAATACAAAAAGTTTCATTCGTAATTCTTTTACTTTTGTTCAAAATTTTTGTTGACACTCTATTTTTCTCATCCTATAGTGAGTATGCAAGTTGAGCAAAGGAGAACGCTATGGAAAATACTCAGCATTTCGGCAGCCTTACAGAGAGAATGAAGGCCTTCCGTGAAGAAGTACTTGAAGAAAAACCTTATATTGATGCGGAGCGTGCGGTAATCGCAACGCAATGCTATGAAGCAAACAAGAACCAGCCCAGAGTCATGATGCGAGCTTTAATGTTAAAAGCGATTCTGGAAAAAATGTCTGTTTATATTGAAGACAAAACATTGCTGGCAGGAAACCAGGCTACAAAAAACAGAAATGCTCCGATTTTTCCGGAATATACGATGGAATTTGTCATTAATGAACTTGATCTTTTTGAAAAAAGAGATGGTGATGTGTTCTATATTACAGAAGAGACAAAGAAGCAGTTAAGAGAGATTGAACCATTCTGGAACAATAACAATCTGCGTGCACGTGGTGAAGCATTACTGCCGGAAGAAGTCAGTGTATTTATGGAAACAGGTGTTTTCGGAATGGAAGGCAAGCTCAATGCCGGGGATGCACATCTGGCAGTCAACTATAAGAGAGTACTCGAAGAAGGTCTCAGAGGTTATGAAGAAAGAACTCTGGCTATGAAGAATGCACTCGATCTGGCTGATCCTGAAGCAATTGATAAATATGTATTCTATAAAGCTGTTTTGATTGTAATTGATGCGGCTCGTTCCTTTGCACAGAGATACAGTGCTTTAGCAGAAGAACTTGCAGCTAAGGAAGCAGACCCTGCAAGAAAGAAAGAGCTTCAGGAAATGAGCAGAATCTGTTCAAGAGTTCCGTATGAACCTGCTTCATCCTTCAGAGAAGCAGTACAGTCTGTCTGGTTTATTCAGCTTATTCTCCAGATTGAATCCAATGGTCATTCTCTTTCGTACGGACGTTTTGACCAGTATATGTATCCCTACTATATTCAAGACATTGATAACGGAACCATCAAGGAAGATGAAGCTTTGGAACTGCTTACTTGTCTTTGGATCAAGACACTCACAATCAACAAGGTACGTTCACAGTCTCATACACTTTCCTCCGCCGGTTCACCTATGTATCAGAATGTCACCATCGGCGGACAGACAACGGATCATAAAGATGCGGTTAATGAGCTGAGCTTCCTTGTATTAAAATCTGTTGCACAGACACGTCTTACGCAGCCTAATCTGACTGTAAGATATCACAGAAATCTGAACAAGCATTTTATGGATGAGTGTATTGAAGTCATGAAACTCGGCTTCGGCATGCCGGCCCTGAACAATGATGAAATTATCATTCCTTCTTTCATCAACTGGGGAGTTAAGGAGGAAGATGCTTATAACTACTCGGCAATCGGATGTGTTGAAACTGCTGTACCCGGAAAATGGGGATACAGGTGCACCGGCATGTCATACATTAATTTCCCCAGAGTACTGCTGTGCACAATGAACAATGGTGTAGATCTGACCACAGGAAAGCGGTTCACAAAAGGATACGGATATTTCACGGAAATGAACAGCTATGAGGAATTGCTCTCTGCCTGGGATAAGACAGTTCGTGAGATGACACGATATTCTGTCATTGTAGAAAATGCAATTGATAAAGCTTCCGAAAGAGATGTTCCGGACATTCTATGCTCGGCGCTTACAGATGACTGCATCGGAAGAGGAAAAACAATCAAGGAAGGCGGTGCTGTCTACGATTTCATCTCCGGTCTTCAGGTTGGTATTTCCAACATGGCAGACAGCCTTGCAGCAATCAAGAAACTTGTATTTGAAGAAAAGAAGATTACTGCCGAAGAACTCTGGGATGCAATTCTCGATGATTTTCAAAGCGAAAAGAATAAAAAGATTCAGGATATGCTGATTAACGATGCACCGAAATACGGGAACGACATTGATTATGTCGATCAGCTCGTCGTTGAAGCCTATGATTCCTATCTGGATGAAATTGAAAAATATCCTAACACCCGTCACAACAGAGGGCCTATTGGAGGAATCCGCTATGGTGGTACTTCTTCCATCAGTGCAAATGTAGGACAAGGTATGGGTACCTGTGCAACACCGGACGGTCGAAATGCATTCGAGCCTCTCGCTGAAGGATGTTCCCCTCAGCATAACGCAGATAAAAATGGTCCTACGGCTGTATTCAAGTCTGTTTCAAAGCTGCGTACTGAGAAAATTACCGGCGGTGTTCTTCTGAATCAGAAGATGACACCTCAGATGCTTTCCACAGAAGAAAACAAGCAGAAACTTGAGATGCTGATCGGGGCATTCTTCAATCGTCTTCACGGCTATCATGTCCAGTACAACATTGTTTCAAGAGAAACTTTGATCGATGCTCAGATTCATCCGGAAGATCATAAAGATCTGATTGTCCGCGTTGCGGGATACAGTGCATTCTTCAACGTTCTGTCCAGAAAAACACAGGACGATATTATTGCAAGAACAGAACAGACATTATAAGGAGAGACAGTTATTATGAAATTATTTATTGATGATGCCCACATTGAAAAAATCAAACATATTTACGAATATTATCCGGTAGACGGTGTTACTACCAACCCTTCCATTCTTGCCAAAGTCGGAAAAAATCCTCTTGAAACACTGCATGAAATCAGAGAATTTATTGGTCCCGAAGGAATTATGTTTGTTCAGGCTGTCGCACTTACTGCTGAAGGCATGATTAACGATGCTCATATGATTGTTGATCTTTTCGGCAGAAACACAATTGTTAAAATCCCTTCAATTCCTGAAGGTTTCAAAGCAATCCGCGAACTGAAAAAAGATGGAATCATGACTTGCGGTACAGTTGTATATACACCAATGCAGGCATATCTTGCCGCAAAAGCCGGTGCATCTTATGTTGCTCCTTACGTTAACCGCATCGACAATATGGGTTATGATGGAATCAAAGTAACAAAAGAGATTCATGATATTCTCGTAAGCAATCATATGGACCATTGTCAGGTACTTGCAGCATCATTCAAGAACAGTCAGCAGGTTCTGGAACTTGCTGAATACGGCGTAGGTTCCTCCACAGCTGCTCCGGATGTAATTGACACTTTTGTTAAGAATCCTGCAATCGATGGCGCAATTAATGATTTCGTCAAGGATTTTGAAAAGCTTACCGGTTCCCGCTCAATGACCGGTCTGGAGTGAAAAAGATTATAAGGAAAGAGGAGATCTGAATCTCCTTTTTCTTTATAATCTATAAGCTTCTGATTCAAGTTTCTGTTTCATAAATGCAGGTTTTTCCGGAAATACCAATGTAAATGTGCTTCCTTCATTAAGTTTGCTTTCAACATTAACAGTCCCGTTATGGAGGTCAGCAGCCAGTCGCACGAGACTGAGGCCAAGACCAAATCCCTGTGTTGTTAAACGACTTTCATTCGTCCGAAAAAACCTGTTCCAGATATATTTCAGATTTTCTTCAGAAATCCCGCATCCATTATCTTCAACAACAATTTTTACCATGCTGTTCTCTTTGATTACGGAAACTTTTACATAGCCGTTCTCTTTTCCGTAATTTACTGCGTTTCTGATCAAATTGGAAACAGCCTGAATCACAAGCACAACATCTGCTGTAATAACTGCATCTTTTTCTTCCGGCACAAATTCTATGGAAATATTCTTGTTATTTTTTCTGTCCCGTTCTTCCTCAACAAGATTACTGCATAATGTATTCAGTTCCAGTTCTTCCAGATTCAATAAATGTCTGTTTTTTTCCATCCTCTCAAGAACAAGCAAAGCATTAACCATCTGCGAAAGATATTCTGTTTTATCATGGAGTTTCATTACTTCTTTGCGAGCTTCAACGCTCAGCTGCATTTCGTCCAGCACATATTCAGATTGAAGCATCATTGATGCAAGCGGATTTCTCAGTTCATGTGCCGCATCAGATGTAAATCTTGTTTCCTGTTCAAATGATTGATCCAGGCGCTGAAGCATGTCGTTCACTGTAGCCGCCAAAGAATTAATTTCTTTACTTCCGTCCTGAAGTACAACACGAGCTTTCAAGTCATTCCCGTCCTTGATCTCATTCGCCTGATGAACGATATTCCGAACCGGTCTTTCAATTCTGTCAAAAAGAGTAACAATCGAAATCATAAACAGTACAAACAGCAGAGGCAGAATAATCAGTATAATTTTCATCCACATCTGGACTGCACCGGCAAATTCAGCAAACTCCGTACATGCATAAAGGTATGCTGTTTCCGACGATACAGTCGTAATTTTCTGACAATAAAGCATATAATCACGAAACATTTCATCCACAAGAACAACATTTTTTTCTTTAGCAGAAGGCAGAACTGGTTTCTCAGGAATTTTTCCTGCAAGCAGATTCATATCTTTATCGTATAATGCATAATAAATTCCGTGTTTATACCATAAAACAGAATCGGAAATTTCCCGCAATGATGTAAAGGCACTGCATATTTCCGACATTTCTTCAGCTTCTCTTATTACTCTCGGATACTTTCCGTTCAGATCACATTCAAACGAATCAAAAAAGAGACCCATGATAAAATTCGTATGACTTGCTGTTCCTCGAATATAGTATAAATTATCATCTTTTCCTTTCACTGAAAGATCCAGAAGAAGATAGTGTTCCCCGTTCATATTTACATCTGTAATATCCGCAGTACCGAAAGGAATACCGTTCATTTTATCCGGCAGATCACCGAAAACCAGATTCATTTCCGAGTCGTATACAGCAGCTCTGATGTTATGCGAAAACTCGTTGATGTATCCAAGATCCATATCACCGGTACCACACTTGTCCGCAATATCATATAAACAGTCTTTCAATGAATTCTTCAGCTGCACAGTTGAATAGTTATACGTTACAGCGGCGATAATGAAAAGAACTGTCATAATTGCAGCGGTTCCGCCAATCAATGAAGAGACTAATATTCTCTTTCGTAATGAATAGAGTTCCGGCTTCGCTCTTTCAAATTCTCTGTGCATCATCTGCACTCCAGACAGTATCCTCTTCCTCTGACTGTATGAATAAGAGCGTAATCAAAATTCTCATCAACCTTTTTACGAAGATACTTTATATACACATCTATAATATTAGACTGCGGTACCGATGTGCTGTCCCACGCAGACTGCTCCAGCTGTTCTCTGGTCAAAACCTTTCCTTTGTTCATTGCCATATATACAAGCAGATCGTATTCCTTTTTAGACAAATTCAACGATTTATCGCATCGTTTTACTTTCTGAGACAACATATTAATACTGAGGTCACCAACTACAATTTCATTTGAAACTTTACCTGACGTTCTTCTGATAACTGCACGTATTCTTGCTTCCAGTTCAGACAATGAAAAAGGTTTGCTCATATAATCATCTGCTCCTGCATCCAGTCCTCTGATTCTCTCTTCAACAGAATCTTTCGGTCCCAGAAGAATAACAGGAACAGTGCAGCCTTTCATTCTTATATTGTTCAGAACATTCAAACTGTCTTCCGGCTGCATTCCGGCATCAAGAATCATCAGTTCATAAACATAAGATGCAAGAAATTCTTCCATGCTATTTTCATCTTTCGAAAGATCGACTGTATAACAATTTTTCAGCCTTTTTGAAAGCACCTCTCCCATACATTGATCATTTTCCACAATCAGCAATCTCATATTCTTCTCCTGAATCATCTGTAAACAACTATTATTAAATCATTCTCATATCCGGCATACTCTGTCATTTTCTTTATACATTCTTCATTTTTCCTTTCTTGTCGCAAATAAAAGTGAAGATATAAAACATTGCTTAATGACTCCCTCATACAGGCCTATAACTTTTCATTATATTTACATTAATTTTTCAAATAGTTTTCAAAAGCCCGCTTATCACTGTTCACAAACGGGAAACCCGAAAATATAATCTTGTTATTATTTTTAATGCACATCTTATAAGTGCAGATTATGGAGGATGTATGCTGAACGAAATGAAATACGCAGTTGCACTCTACAGAGAGGGCAGTTTCTCAAAAGCCGCAAAAAGCTTATTCATATCACAGCCAGCACTGAGTTCTGCAATCCGCAAACTGGAAAAAGAAGTTGGTGTCACCTTATTCGACCGTTCCGCAGTTCCGATCCGTCCAACGGAAGCGGGAATGTTCTATATCCGTTCAGTGCAGCAGATCCTTGCAATTGAAAACAATATGCAGGAATACTTTGACAGTATTCAGGGACTGAAAGAAGGCTCATTATCAATCGGAACCACAACATTCTACTGCTGTTATTCGCTTCCGATTCATCTGCATCCTTTTTCAGAAAAACATCCGAATATTCATATCGACCTTGTCGAGGATACAAGCAATGCCAATCTTTCTGCCAGACTTCAGAAAGGCGATCTGGATCTGGTCCTTACCAGCAATCCGGCACATTTTGAAGAATTCCAAAAACAGTTCTTTACAAAGGAGTATCTCATTCTCGCTGTACCGGCAACATATGGTATCAATGATGACCTGGAGCCTTATGCTCTGACACATCAGGACATCATAAACAAGAAGCATTACAGTAAAGATGTACCCGGTATTTCTTTAAAGCAGCTGGAAGGTCTGCCCTATGTTTCTCTCCGTCAGGAAAGTGATCTCTATCATCGTTCAATGGAAATGTTCTCAAAAGCAGGTATTCATCCGGATTTCTATATGTATACCGATCAGATGCCAACTTCCTATTACATGACTTTCTATCAGTATGGATACTCTATTATTCGTGATACCACTTTAAACATTGTACCTGCTCCGTTAAATCCGGATAATCCTCGAGTTGTTTTCTACAAAATTGATGATCCGAATGCAGTGCGTGATATTTATTTCTATTACCGTGATCTTCTTTATCAGTCAGCTGCAGTCAAAGGATTTATCAAATATACAAGAGACTGTCAGGAAAACCAGTAAGCATCAAAAAAAGACGTGTTCTGAATTTCAGAACACGTCTTTCCTTTCATTACCGTTTGATCAGAAGTACTGCTACATCATTGACATTTGTGCCTGTTGCACCTGTCATGATCAGACCGCCTGTCTTCTGAAGTGCATGATAAGCATCGTTATCCTGCAGAACATCGAAGATCTCAATGCCCTGCTCCTTCAGAAGAGCATATGTATTGTTATCAGCGTATCCGCCTGCTGCATCTGTAGGACCATCAGTTCCGTCAGAACCGACAGAGAATACTGCAGTATCCTTCAGACCTGCAATTCCAACCGCAGCCGCAAGAGCCAGTTCCTGATTTCTTCCGCCCTTGCCATGACCTGTCAGATGAACAACTGTTTCACCACCCGCCAGGAAAGCAAGGCTTTCAGTACTGTCTTTTCTGCTCTTTGCAATAGATGCAAGGAATGAACCTGCTTCTCTTGCTTCACATGTCAGCTGATCAGTCAGGAATACAGGAGTATATCCAAGTTCTCTGGCAGCTTCACCTGCTGCAGCGCAGAGATTTCTGACACTTCCTGTGATCATTGTCTCAACATTCGTCAGTTCCTTAGGTGTTTCAATTTCCAGCTTTGCTTTTGCATCATCGGAGAGACGCAGGCTGTACTTCTTAACAAGAGCCTTGGCATCTTCACATGTTGTGCTGTCCGGATATGCAGGACCGGAAGCGATCATATCAAGCGGATCACCAAGAATATCACTTAATACAATGCTGAAGACATGTGCAGGTGCACAGATCTGTGCAAACTTGCCGCCCTTTACAGCAGACATACGCTTGCGGATTGTATTAATTTCAGTAATATCAGCACCGCATGCCATCAGCTGATTTGTAATATCTGCCAGTTCTTCCTTGGCAATTACAGGCTTTTCAAACAATGCTGAACCGCCTCCCGAGAGAAGGAAGAGAACTGTATCTTCTTCTGTCAGGCCTTCAACAGCATCCAGTGCATGCTGAGTTGCTGCATAGGAATTGTCATCAGGTACAGGATGTCCTGCCTCATAGCAGCGCATATGAGGAATATCACCCTTTACATGATCATATTTTGTAACAACGACACCATCATCAATACGGTCACCGAGAATATCCGCAGCCGCCTTGGCCATCTGCCATCCGGCTTTACCTGCAGCGATTACGACAACCTTGCCGCTCCCGAAATCTTTTCCCTGAAGAGCAGCAGCGACTGCTTCATCAGGAAGTACTTTCTGAATGGAAGCTTTGATGATACGGTCGGCATCTTCACGTAATGTCATCTTATCTTCACTCCCTGATTAATGCAGAGCCAGAGAAATGATAAAGATAAAGACGATAGAGCAGACACCCATAATACCTGTAACAGCAGTCTGTGTCTTATATCCCTGGTCAGGAGTCATTTCACCGAAGTTTGTAACAACCCAGAAATAAGAGTCATTCGCATGTGAAACTGTCATAGCACCTGCACCGATTGCCATTACGCACAGTACAGACATAACAGGTGAAGACATTCCGAGAGGTTCAAGCAGCGGAGCCATGATACCTGCTGTTGTTGTAATAGCAACAGTAGAGGAACCCTGAGCAGATTTCAGAATAGCTGCGAGGATGAACGGGAAGAAGATACCGATGGACTGCAGAGATGTAGCGTGGCTTGTGATGAATGTTACCAGGCTTGTGGAAGAAATAATCTTTCCGAGAACGCCGCCGGCTGCTGTTACGAACAGAATCGGACCAACTGTCTTAAGAGTATCGTCTGTCAGCTTATAAAGCTTATCGCCCATGCCTGCATTAACGAGAAGGATAATACCAAGAACAACACCAACTGCCAGCGCTACGATCGGAGTGCCGAAGAATGTTGCTGCTGTAAGCAGACCGCCTGTCCAGCCAAGAACAGAAGCGATGGAAGACAGAGCCATCAGGATAATCGGAACAATAATCGGAGCAAGAGACATTCCCTTTGAAGGAAGCTTGCCGTAGGATGCCTTCAGTTCTTCATATGTCTGAATTGTTTCATTATCCTTGCTGACTTCATCAGCGGACTTCATTGTAGCGCCGATTGCTTTTGCATAAATATAAGCACCGCACATTGCAGGGATGGATACAAGAGCACCAAGTCCCATAACGAGAAGAAGGTTGTTTCCTACACCCAGTGTATTCGCTGCAGCGATCGGGCCCGGTGTCGGAGGAATGAATACATGAGCTGTATACAGACCTGCAGACAAGCAGATTGTCATCGCAACAGAAGAAGCACCTGTTCTCTTAACCAGAGCTTTGCGGATCGGGTTAAGAACAACGAAACCGGAGTCGCAGAATACAGGAATAGCAACTACCCATCCCATGATTTCAATTGCAAGTTCAGGATGCTTTTCACCAACGATACCGACAACGATATCAGCCAGTGTAAGAGCAGCACCGGTTGCTTCCAGGAATGAACCGATCATAGCACCGAAAATAATAACAATACCGATACTTGTAAATGTACTTGAGAAACCTGAGCCGATGACAGTAGCGATACCGCTAACCTTTGTGCCGTCAGCCAATGTTGTATCTACCAGCGGAATGCCGCCGACGATACCAAGTACGAGAGATACCAGCAGAATTGAAAGGAACGGATGAACCTTGAATTTGCTGATGAGCAGAATCATAACGATAACTGCAACAACGAAAAAAATCAAAAATGGAATACCTGACATAAATTATAGTCCCCCTTATCTTAGACCTCAGGTCATTATGAATCTGTATTTATTTTAGATTCATTTTTAAGCACAATCAACGCAAATATTAGTCCTGAATTATATGAATCATAGTTTTTTTGATATGCCTTTTTTTAAAAACATAAGCTAAAACGAATGTAAAAAAATAAGACGGATTTATCCGTCTTATTCTACACTCTTAAGGCTTTCTACCATTTTGATATTATGCAGACGCCTGCGCATCGAGTAATTTACCAGTATGCCGAAGAAAACCGTAAGCACAACAGCAGTTAACATTGAACTGCTTGTAACCGATCTTCCGAACATAACATAGTCCATTTCAACTTTGAGCATAATCGTACGATGCAGCCATATTCCAAGCGGAATTCCGGCAAGAGATCCAAGGAAAGTAAGAATATTATTTTCTTTGTAAATATAGCTTTGTACCTCGTTTCGTCTGAATCCGAGAACCTTGAGCGTTGCGATCTCTCTTTGTCTTTCACTGATATTAACGTTAATCAGATTTCCCAGAACTACAAATGCAAGTGCCATTGAAGCCGCAATGATTGTCCATACAATCAGATTCAGACTCTTGACCATCGTGTTGAATCTTTCCAAAGTCGTATCATAGAATTCAATACCGTCAATTCCTTCATCATCTGCAAGATAAGTTTTCAGATCATCAAGCTGTTCAGAATCAGCAGCGCGCAATGCAATCGATCTGGATACAGGAACTTCACCCGTCACACTTTGATAGTAATCAAGTGTCATAAATACATAGTGCTGAATATACATTTCCGTAATCGCCGCAACTTTGATCGTATGCTTTCTTCCTTCTTCGTCTTCAATCTCGATGCAGTCTCCGACCTCGGCACCGGTTCTTTCCGCCAGTTTTTCACTGATCACAGCACCATCATTTGTCAGTTCGACAGGTATATGCTTCTTTCTTGTACGCAGATCATAACAATTGAAGATATCTTCACTGTTTTCAAATACCTGAACTTTCACGGAGTCAGAGGATTCATTTTGTCCGTAACAATCAGAAGTGAAACTGTAAAAGGTCATTGTAAAATCAACATCATCACGATTTCCGATTTCGCTGCAGAGCCGGTCCGTCTCTTCATTCGTAAGTTCATCTTTTACCGAAGCAATACCATCATACTGAACAATCTGGTTGAAATGCGTTTCTACCATACCTGTAATGGAATCTTTAATACCGAAACCGGTGATCAGAAGAGCCGTACATCCTGCAACACCGCACACGGTCATAATAAATCTTCCTTTGTACCGGAATAGATTACGGATTGTAACCTTCCATGTAAAAGAAATTCTCTTCCAGATAAATGTGATTTTTTCAAGGAACATATTCTTTCCAAGTTTAGGTGATTTCGGACGCAGCAGCTGTGCCGGTACATCATTCATATCAGCACTGCATGCAAACCAGGTTGTTATAAGCATAACCACAAGGAACGCGGCATCTGTAAGAAGTACGAGATCCCACTGAACCGCAAGTTTGATTGCAGGAAGAATATACATCATCTTCCAGGTGTTATAGATTACAATCGGGAACGTTGCCATTCCGGCAGCTACCCCGATCAGTTCACCGATCAATGTCGCCGATGCTGAATAAATCAGGTATTTTCCTGCACATTGCATTCTCGAATATCCAAGTGCTCTGAGAACCCCGATTTCACCGCGCTGCTCATCAACCGTACGGGCCATTGTTGTAAGACATACCAGCACCGCAACCATGAGGAAAAAGAACGGGAATATTCTTCCGATCGCTGCCATCTGATCGATTGTTGCATCATATGTCACAGTAGCGTAATGCTGTTTTCTGTTCAGTACTGTCCATTCTCCGCTTTCAAGGGAATCAATCGTTACCTTTGCATCAAGAAGTTTCTGCCATGCTTCATCCAGCTGCTGCTGACCTTCTGCTTTTGCTTTTTCAAGTTCTGCATAACCATCCGCCAGCTCCGCTTCTCCATCCGCGATTGTCTGTCTTCCTTTTTCCACTTCAGCCCAGCCATCCGAAATCTGCTGTCGTCCGGACACAAGCTGTTCCGTCAGTGTCTCTTCAGCTTCATCCAGTGTACTGTACTGTGACTGCACGTCTTTTCTCTGTACTTCAAGTTCATTCACTTTACGGTCGATGATATTTTCTGCAATAGTCTGTGCACGCGTTTCCTTTTCATTTATCAGAGCAGTGTTTTCAGATGATATGTTCTGCTTCTCTTCAAGCGATACTGCCACAGCATTACGCAGATCTCCAAGTGTACGGATACTTCCGTCTTCGTTCAGTTCAAGTGCATCAACTGCATCAACGATATTTCTTCCGTATACACTGTAGAGTGTAAAATTCATATTCATGAGTGCATCAGGAACTGCATCTTTGATCTCATTCAGTTTTTCGCGGATCGTCTCAAGATTTTTTATTATTTCTTCATCTTCTGTTTCGCTTTCCATCCTCTCAATCAAAGAGAATGCCGCATCCGCTGCCTCAGAAAGATTCTCTGCTTCTATGGATACTTCAAAGGGAATTCTTTCAAAAAGATCAAAAATTTCATCGTGATATTCTATAAGAAGTTCAATATTCACGGCATCATACTCTTCCGGAAGAAGCTCCTGCATCACTTCCAGTAAAGCAATATCTTTTGCAAGAGACCGATTTTCCTCATTCATTCTCTCCGTTTCAAGAGAGCAGTCCTTCATTTCCTGTATCTCGGAATCACTGCCATACTCCGCAAGTGCACTGTCAATCTGTGTTAAACCGTCATCCACCTGTCCGGCAGCCTCACTGAGTGTTTTCAATGTTTCTTCAACCAGAGCAAGGAGTTCTCCGGCTGTCATATTCGCAGCATCCGAAGACAGCTGGTTCAATTGTGTTTCAAGATCATTATCTTCCCCTGCAATTGCCAGAAGATCAGATACAGTCATATCATCCGGTACAAGAGAAAGCAGTGCTTCAGCCTTGAGCAGCTGCTGCTCTGCTGCTCTGATCTGTGTCCGGGCATCTGTCAGATTCTGTCTTTGTGTTTTCAGATCTTCAAGCTGTGAAATGCCCTCGTCCAGCTGTTTTAATCCATCCTCAATCTGCTTCCGTCCCGATGCAATCTGCTCACGTGCGGATGTTTCCTGAGAAGCGAGCTCCTGTTCTGCTGCATTCAATTGTGCAATGCTGTCTTCCAGCGTTTTCCTGCCGTCACTGATTTCTTTTTCAGCATCTTCAAGCTTCTGCTCTGCTTCAAAGATCTGTGTATTAAACTCATCCTCTGCTTCACGATACGAACGTAAACCATCATTATATTCTTCCAGTGCATTCTGCTTGATTGCATTAAAGTTCTCATCCTGCTGCGACAGCGCAAATGATTTAACTTCTTCTGTAACACTGTCCATATACTCGTAATACGGATCTTTAAAAGTATCATATTCTTTTGCATTTACCGCAATTGCATCTGCCTCAAGATAATAATCACAGTCAAAAGCACTCTCCGGTACATAAAGGTATGTCGTAATCGGGCGGTTGCTCAAAGTACTGTTTTCCTTTGTCATGTTCATATACACAGGCGTATCGATCATGCCGACAATCGTCACTTCATCAACATTCATGTAGCTGTCAAGATCATCATCCGGTCTGGACAGTTTAACGGTTGTACCAATTGCAAAACCGCGTGTCATCGTTGTACCGGACTCAGATAATGCCTCATGTTCATTTTCAGGCATTCTTCCTTCCGTCAGGACAAAGCTGTTGATCATCTTATCGTCGGAATATGAATGTACTCTGGTCACTCTGGAAACGGATTCCTGAGATGCGATCACATCCACAAAGTAGGAACCTTCAGCTTTTTCGATACAATCCAGCTCTTCGATTGCTTCAATATCCTCCTCACGGAAACCGTAATTAGAATAAATCGTAATATCTTTCAGATTTGTTTCATCATCGTAGTAATCAACGCTTTTATCCATGACGGTGGAGCTGGAGTAAACACCAATGAAAAAAGCAACCCCGAGAGCGACAATTGCCGTCAATGAAAAGAAGCGGCTTCTGGTTGCTTTAATCATTCTGAGAATATTTCTGATCAGCGTCCTGTTCATGATTACCACTCAATATCCGCAATATCTGCAGGATTCTTATTTACTTCACCGGAAATAACCTTTCCGTTCTTTACACGAAGAACCTTGTCTCCCATCGGACATAATGCAAGATTATGCGTGATGATAATAACCGTCATTCCCTGCTCCCTGCAGGTATCCTGCAGAAGCTTCAGAATCTGCTTGCCGGTCACATAATCCAGAGCACCCGTAGGCTCATCACAAAGCAGAAGTTTCGGATTCTTCGCAAGAGCACGTGCAATCGCTACACGCTGCTGTTCACCGCCGGACATCTGGCTTGGAAAATTGTGCATACGTTCTGCCAGACCCACCTGTACCAGTGTTGTTTCCGGATCCAGGGGGTTACGGCAGATTTCCGTTGCCAGTTCAACATTCTCAAGTGCCGTCAGATTCTGGACAAGATTATAGAACTGGAAAACAAAGCCGATATCAAAGCGTCTGTAATCGGTAAGCTGATTCTCGTTCATCTGATCTACACGTGAACCATCAACAACAATTTCCCCGTCCGTGGCTGTATCCATTCCGCCGAGAATATTCAGGATTGTTGATTTGCCCGCTCCTGAAGCACCGGCTATGACGACGAATTCACCTTGATTGATTTCAAAGTCAACACCGTCCAGTGCTTTGATATCCACTTCACCGACATGATAGATTTTGCGCACATTCCTGAACTCTATATAACTCATAGCAAAATCATACGCTGTATACTTCACTTTCGCAAATATCTTGAAATCAGATTCGCAGCGTATCATTTTGCAGAGAGGAAATTTTATCCTCCTGCCGGATCATGCCACATCCTCCGCATCTGTACATGAGATACACATATTTCCGGAATTCAGCAGTTCCTTCTTTGCACTGCTGTCCGATGCCGCTTCACTATTCATATACACAGGAAAAAAGAAAATTCCCTCAAAAAAAGTTCTCCTGATTTACAGGAGAACTTTTCGGTAACGTTTTATGCTCTTTCCGGCTGTTTATCCGCAAGGCGCAGGAAGATAAATCCGAAGAGGAAGAAGAAGGCGAGAAGACCAACTGCGATATTGATTGTACCGCCGGCAAGCTTAACCCAGGCAATGACTGCTGAGCCGAGGAACGATGCACCTTTTGCAAAAATATCATAGATGCCGAAGTATTCACCGGAGTTTTCAGCAGGAATAATCTTTGAGAAGTAACTTCTGGAAAGGGACTGAATGGAGCCCTGGAACATACCTACGCCAAATGCCATGATGCCGAACTGCCATAATGTTTTCAGTGTCAGTGCATACAGACATACACAGAGATATCCGATAATGCATACAGAAATCAGATTGACTGTGGAATGCTTTTTGGAAAGTCCGGCAAAAATCAGCGAGAAGATCCATGCAACAACCTGTGTTGCAAGAAGGAAGACTACCTGACCTACTGTATTCAGACCAAGGTCTGTACCGATGTTGATGCAGTTGTCGATGATCGTACCTACACCATCGATATAAAGGAAGAAAGCGATGAGGAAGAGCAGTACTTTTCTGTCTTTCAGGGCGATTCTCTTCAATGTTCCTCCGAGTTTAGTAAATACATTACGGATCGCATGAGCTTCCGGTTCTGTATAGTTCTTCTGCTTGTATACTTTCAGCAGAGGCAGTGTAACCATCAGCCACCATCCTGCAGTAACGCCGAAGCCTACCAGTCTGGAAACAAAATCAGGAATCAGTTTCAGCATATCCGGGCCGAGGATATAGAAAATCAAAGCGATCAGGAAAGGAATGCAGGAACCGATATAGCCCCATGCATAACCATAAGAAGAAACTTCATCCATTCTTTCTTCTGTTGTGACATCATTCAGCATGCTGTCATAGAAAGTAAGGGAACATGCATACGCAATCTTGGAAATCACATATACAGCAAGGAACAGTACCCAGTTTGTTGTAAAACCGGTCAGGATACATCCGGCAACACCGATAAATACAGCTGTCTGGAAGAACAGTTTCTTTGTATCTTTATGATCCGCAAGTACACCGCAGACAGGTCCGATCAGCGCAACAATAACAGTTACAATTGCGACGCCCATTGCCCAGTAGGCAGTCGCCTGGTCTTTGGTAATCTGTCCCGGATTCGTTCCGATGGCAAGTGACTTGAACCAGATCGGAATCAGAGAGCAGGCAAGCATTGTAAACGCAGAATTACCTACGTCATAGAGGATCCAGGAGATTTCCTCTGTTGTCAGTCTTTCTCTTAATTTCTTGAACATAATATCTTTCTTCATCCCTAAAGGGGTATTCCGTACAAATGTACTTTCTTTATTATAAAACAGATATTGACCATCTTTGTATCACGAAATCAGAAAGACACCTGTTTCTGCAGTAAAAAAGCCCGAATGCATTGGTCAGACGGAAGGAGTATTCCTACTGCAGCACAGCAGTGCCGCACTGATGCCGTATCTGCGGCTTCTCCTTTTACGATACAGCTTTCCTTTATGCTCGGATATGATCATGAGATATGCTGTAAACATACTTCATGAGATCAGGCTTTGAACAGTAATCGTATATCACATTACCTGCATTGTGACATTGCAAATTGCATCTGCACTGATATATGCATTCCGGCAGAAATCTTTCGGAATCAGGATTGCGCTCTGAAATTTCGTTTCATCCTGCAACGATTTCAACATGCTTGCCGCAGAATGAAATCCCGTACTTCACAATTTCCTCAGCAGAATGATCTTTCAGATCAGTTTCATACTGTTTTCTGTTAATCTGATCCAGAGCCTCTGCAGCAGAAGCTGCCAGCTTCTTTTCATCTTTTTCCGCCTTGAACTCCATTATGATTCCGGGAAGAGAAGAAATCCTCGGTTCCAGTGTCAGATCAAATCTCCCGTCTCCGGCTTCCCGATTGGAACGGATGTAATATCGGGATGACATACCTGCTGCAAGACCGAGCATCATTCCATGATAAAAGCCTTCAGCTGCTCCGTCAAAAGAACTGATGCAGGTGATCATATACTTTCGCAAAGCTTCTTTCAGCCTCCTGGCGTCATTCAGGTAAAGAGCTTTTTCGATTTCTGCCATCACATTTCCGCTCATTGCGCCATCCAGCCATGAAAGAATCTCCGTATTGTAAACGCGGCGTACTTCTTTATTAGGCAGCGCCAGTTCTGCAAAGGTTCCGAACTCGGTCTCCTGTACCTTATTCACCGATTTCAGATAACCTGCAACCATCAGAAAGCTGAAAATGCTGTCATTACCATCAGTAATCTGCGGATATATGACATCCATGCGCAGAGATGTCTGAATCGTTTTTCCCTGTACCAGAGAAAACATATTTTCTGCAATCTCCGGTGTCAGAGACATCAGAACTTCCTTCACAATTTCATTATCACTGGTATTCGTCCAGTAAGGCTTTGCCTGACAGTTCTGATAAAAGTAATTTACTACTGACCACGGATTATAGATCTCCGTGCTGCCGAATCGATATCCGTCATACCACTCACGGATCTCATTCATCCTGTCAGATGCTCCGTAATAAGCTGCCATAGCCTCCACTTCTTCCGAAGTGAAACCGAAATATTGACTGTACTTCTCTTCCAGAACCGAATTGACGACTGGATTGTTCAAGCCGCTGAAAAGATTTTCTTTAGAAACACGAAGAATACCTGTCAGAACACCGAAAGCCAGTGACGGATTATCCTTCAGACCGCCTGACATTAAGTTTCTCATAAAGGTGATTACCTGATCATAAAAGCCATGAGAATGCCCCTGCTGAATCGGTGTATCATACTCATCAATCAGAATGACAGCTTTCGTCCGATGCTGTTTTTCCAGCATTCGGCTGAGACTCAGAAGCGATCTTGTATATTCCACATTGCTCAAAGTACCATTCTGCATTTTCTGAAGATATTCCTGTTCAACCACATTCAGACGATCACTGCCGTATAACTCTGCATGCCGCATAAACTCATCACGAATCACAATCCTGATCATTTCCAGCGAACTCTCCCAGTCATCGCACTTCACATCCTTGAAACTAAGTGCAATCACGGGAAAATGACCCTGTGCCTGCTGATATTCTGATCCGCATGACCATATCTTTTTATCCTTGAAATATACAGAAGTATCATCATCTGTTTTTTCAAAATAAGTCTTCAGCATATCCATAGCAAGAGTTTTCCCGAATCTTCTTGGTCTGGTAAATAAAGTTACTGACGCATGATCATCAAGAAGATCCCGGACCAGAAGAGTTTTATCCACATAATAATGGTTCTGAACAACATCGACAAAAGATGTCGTACCTACAGGACACGGCAGAATCCGACCCGGTTTCTCATCGATGAAACTTCCATCATTCTTATAAGCAAGCACTGCTTCCTCCGGAATTTTCCAGTTTCTCCCCTTCTGCAATGCACCGGCAAACTTTCCTTCATTGCACAGACCTACGACCCTGCGAGATGAAATATTCAGAAGTTCTGCAGCTTCTCTGGTTGAGATATACAACTGATCACTCATACTGCCGCCTCCATTCGGAAATAGTATAGCATTATTCGGAAATTACATCAACGCAGTCGGAAATCATAGAGCATTTTCATTTCCGATGATTTCCGGCAATTTCCGAACTGTTATAAGTGTCTGCTGTGGCACCGTCTTCCTGCAGAAACGCAATGTGATTCTCAGACTAGCACCGGTATTCTGTATTCCAGAATTCCTTTTTCGTTATTTTCTCCGATCACTGGGATGGCCTGCTTTCTTACGCCGAACAAAATCATTTAACAATACGAGATGACGCAATCTATGAAGTCGAACAGATGCTCAAATGCGGTACAACTGCTCTTGGCCATGAACTGTTCGAATGCCCTCATTGCCATCGTACTCATATCATTGCTTATACCTGCAAGTCACGCTTCTGTCCTTCCTGCGGTGTTGCCATGACTCGTGCTCGTGCACGTCGTGTTTCTGCCAATACTCTCGATGTAAAGCACAGGCACTTTGTCTTTTCCATTTCTGATTGTCTATGACCCAGAGCCGTATCTCTTCCTATAACAGAGATAAGATGGAAGTTACATACTGGTATGAAGACCATAGTGTTCCATTACCAGACTTTACTCTGCATACGCGACGACAACAAAAGCCGCAGAACTCTGTAATTGTTCTACGGCCTCCGAAACTACATTTACCCACAAAATAAATGTAAAGTGCAAATTTAAAGTGACACGGATTACTTGTTTTTGTCATGCTTTTTCGAATTCGGCACTGTTTTTTGTCCTTGTCGACCTTCAGAGAAAATTCCCAGTACATAAAAAAGAGGAATGTTCACACATTCCTCAGAGCTTTGTTACTTTACTGATGTGATACCTGCCAGAACATTCTTGTAGTCTTCATAATTCTTCTTCAGAAGTTCCGGTGTATTCAGTTCATACGGGCACTTATGTGTACAAGCGCGGCAGTTCAGACAGCCTTCGATCTTCTTCATCTCTTTCTGCCAGTATTCACTCAGCCATGCGTCCGAAGGAGCTCTTCTGAGCATAAGCGACATACGTGCACACTGGTTGATTGTAATACCTGCAGGACAAGGCATACAGTATCCGCATCCGCGGCAGAATTCACCTGAAAGCTCTTCCTTCTCTTTTTCAATATAAGCCGTCAGTTCTTCATCCATCACCGGTGTACTGTCCATGTACGACAGCCATTCATCCAGTTCTTTTTCTCTCTGAATACCCCAGATCGGCAGTACATCATCAAACTGCTGCATAAATGCCATGGCAGCATCCGAACGGTTGATCAGTCCGCCGGCAAGACCTTTCATGGCAATAAAGCCCACATTATGTTCTTTGCACATCTGCTTCAGTTTCATTTCCAGATCTGTCGCAAGGTAGGAGAACGGGAACTGTACTGTTTCATATAAACCTGATTCAGCACATTCATAAGCAATCTGGATCTTATGCGCTGTTACTCCAATATGTCTGATCTTTCCCTGTGCTTTTGCTTCAAGCATTGCTTCGTACATTCCTGTACCGTCACCCGGTCTGTAGCAGCGGCCGGCACAATGGAACTGATAAACATCAATATAATCTGTCTTTAAAAGCTTTAAAGATGTTTCAAGATCCTTCCGGAATGCTTCAGGCGTCAAAGCATGTGTCTTTGTAGCAATGTATATTTCTTCACGGTTCACCCAGCCGCCAAAAGCATTTCCAAGTTTTTCTTCACTGTCACTGTAGGCACGTGCAGTATCAAAGAAACGCATGCCGCCTTCATAGGCCTTTCGAAGAAGATGTACGGCAGTTTCCATGTCATCGCGCTGTACGGGCAAAGCGCCGAAGGCGTTCTGAGGTACTGTAATACCGGTACTTCCGAGTGTAATGTTCTTCATGATGCAATCCTCCTCTGATTGTATTCGTTACTGCAAATCTGTAATTTCTTCTCTTGTGATCAGAATGGCACCTTCTTCATCTTTGTGATTCAGACTGAATCCGCCGACAATATCATTCTGTTCCACCAGTTTCCAAAGCTGTCCGGCACCTGCCACCATTGCTTCTCCTGAAAGATTCTGCAAATGCATGCGGCTTGAGAAAATATGAAAGTAGAATCTTCCGTCGGAAGAATAGAAACCGCCGGGAGTCATGCCGTTCGGACCTTTTACTCCCTCAAAAAGAAGTTCCTTGTCTTCTTCAATCAGTTTTTTCAATTCTCTTACTACACAGTTTCCGTTTTCTTCTGTTTCTTCTTTATGAAATGTCTCTGCAGCCATTTCCAGCTGCAGGTGCAGATCGCTGAATTTTGCCATATATGATCCTCTTTGAAACAATATTACTTATTTTACAGAATCTTGCAATAAACCGGAAGTTATTCCAATATAACATTTCTGAATTCATGTTAGAATTTAGACTATGAGTGTAATAAATAAGAGAGAAGTGCGCAGCCATATTACTTATCCGGAACTGACAATGTTTCAGATGGTGGAAAGAAACGCACGTACAAATCCGGGTTATCCCGCATATGAGTTTTACAACCACAAAGTTTCCTACAAGGACTTTGTAAAGCACATTGAACGTGCTGCAAGAGCCTTTACAGCAATGGGTATCAGAAAGGATGACAGAGTTACGATATGTCTGCCCAATGTTCCTCAGGCTCTTGAATGTTTCTATGCATTGAACAGAATCGGTGCTGTATGCAACATGGTACATCCTCTGTCTGCAGAAACAGAAATCGTATTCTACCTGAATATATCTAAATCAAAGATGATTCTCACTGTAGATATGTTCTACGAAAAAGTAAAGAAAGCTATTAAGTCTGCCGACCATAACGTTCTGATCCTTACTGCCAGAATGCAGGATGAGCTGAAGAATCCGATTATAAAAGCAGGATACATTCTCAAGTCAGGCAAGCAGTTCCTGAAGTATCCGGAAAAAGACGACATGCTCTGGACGGATTTCCTCAAGAAAGGTGATTCTGATGTAGTTCTTCCCGAACCTGTATGGGATCCTTCTCATACTGCCGCAATTCTCTACAGCGGCGGAACAAGCGGACTGCCTAAGGGTATCTGCCTGTCTGACAAGAACTTTAATGCAACTGCTCTGCAGGCAACTGAATTTATCGGCATTGACTTCAAGCCTGAATACCGTATGCTTTCCTGCATGCCTGTATTCCATGGATTCGGTCTTGGTATTAACATTCATACAGTTCTGATCAATGGTGCCTGCTGTATTCTGATGCCTTCCTTCAATGCAAAATCCTATGCACAGATGCTGATCAAGAAGAAGCCCAACTTTATTGCCGGTGTTCCCACAATCTTTGAAGCCTTGCTGCATATCGAAGAACTGCAGAATGCGAATCTTTCCCATCTCTACGGTATGTTCTGCGGCGGTGATTCGCTGTCTGTTGAATTAAAGAAGAAAGTTGATACATTCCTCAAAGAGCATAATGCCTCTATTCAGATCAGAGAAGGATACGGTCTTACAGAATGTGTTACAGCTTCCTGTCTGACACCTCTGGATACATATAAAGAGAAATCTATAGGTCTTCCTTTCCCGGATACTACATATGCAATCGTCAAGCCCGGTACAGATGAAGTTGTGCCGAATATGACCGAAGGTGAAATCATCCTCAAGGGACCGTCTGTAATGATCGGTTATCTGGATAATCCTGAAGAAACAGCGCAGACAATCCGTACACTGGCAGATGGTGACAGGTGGCTGTTTACCGGAGACCTTGGATATATGGATGATGAAGGCTATGTTTACTTTGTACAGCGCATCAAGCGCATGATCATTACAAACGGATATAACGTATATCCAGGACAGATTGAGAACTTTATTGACAGTGTACCTGAAGTTGCCTACAGCTGCGTAATCGGTGTTCCGGATCCTAAGCGCATGCACAGAGTAAGAGCGTATGCTGTACTCAAAGACCACAGTATTACTGAAGATGAAGCACGCGCAAAGATCATGGAAGTTCTGAAGAAGAACGTAGCTGCGTATGCACTTCCTAAGGAAATCATCTTCCGCGATCAGCTTCCGAAAACTCTGGTCGGCAAAGTAGCCTACCGCAAGCTTGAGGAAGAAGCAGAAAAAGAAACTCAGGCTTGAGCAAGGAGAAACTATGACAAAGACAAAGCAAGGTAAAAAATACTCTCATCTTGTTAAAGTACCCGGGCTTCAGACGATTATGGCCGGTATCATGCCGAACAGAACAGATTCGGAAGTATGGCTCAATGATACCTTTGATATCACAGAAGTTCTGAAATACCTTGAGAAGAAAAATGAAGGCAGAGAGAAAGCAGACCGTATCACATTGTTCCACTGCATTCTTACAGCTGTAACAAAAATGGTATATGAACGTCCGAAGATGAACTACTACATCAAAACCTACCGTGCTTACGAACGAGAAGAAATCTCTCTGGCATTTGTAGTAAAAAAGAAGTTCTCGGAAACAGGCGGAGAAGAACTGATGTTCTATGTACCTGATCTGAACGGCAATATAGACACTCTTTCTTCCGATATCCTCAAGCACATTAACAGAGCACGTAATATCAAAGCAGGTGCAGCCGGAGGAGTGAACGGAGCAATTGAAACAATCGCTAAAATGCCCCGTATTCTGCAGGCTCTCATTTACAAAATCGTAAGAATTCTGGATTTTTTCCAGATCGAGCCTCGTTTTCTTACTGATGATGATCCTAATTTCTCTACTGTATTTCTGACAAATCTTGGTTCCATCAAGTGCCCTTCTGTTTATCATCATCTGAACAACTACGGTACAAACTCACTGATGATTGCGATCGGCACAATCCACAAAGAAAAAGTACTGATGCCGGACGGAACAGAAGAAATCCGCGATATCGTGGATTTCGGTGCAACACTGGATGAACGTATCGGAGATGGTTTCTACTTTGCACGCTCTCTGAAGCTTGTTAAATATCTCTTCGCACATCCTGAGATGCTTGAAGAACCGATCAGCAAACCTTCCGGTTTTGATTATAAATAAGCATTTAAAAGGCCTGCAGCTGCAGGCCTTTGCTTTGTTATGACTCAGATATAGTAGCCGACACTTCTGACTGTCTTGATCAGAGAATTCTTTGAACCATCCTTCTTGAGCTTTCCTCTCAGATGGCAGATATGAACCTGAAGAGCATCGTTGTTATTCAGGTATACTTCATCCTCCCATA